>Ga0182743_1000468_pt1 | contig 50310 bp, 67 predicted proteins | sample eDN3rd30CKraftOP_FD_128522 | JGI IMG/M metagenome (GOLD analysis project Ga0182743, IMG submission 128522) | Enriched Organic Plus compost microbial communities from Emeryville, California, USA - eDNA 3rd pass 30_C Kraft OP (version 2) (version 2) ... | reverse complement strand
TAATAGACCGTGCCGTACTTGGCCGCGGCCTCCAGAGCCGACTTGGCGCCAGCATTGTCGCCCAGTTGGCGCAAGGTGCGGGCAAGCCAGTAATTGGCCTGGCTGACCGAGTCCGGCAGGGTAGAGAGCCCGCGCATTTTCTCGAAATGCGCCTTTGCCGAACTGGGATCGTTGAGGAAGGAAGCCGCGATCCAGCCCGCATGAAAGCGCGCTTCGACCAGACGGCCCTCCGGGCCCTCGCGATAGGTGTCCGCTGCCTTGTAGGCGAGCTTGGCGTTGCCGTTCGCCAGGAGCTCGCGGATCAGCGCCCGGCGCTCGTACCACCACTCGGCGGCGTCGGGCAGGTCGCCCTTGGCCTTGTTCAGCCAATCGAGTGCGCTCTCGTAGAGGTCCGCCTGCCGGGCCCGTTGCGCGCGCGAGTAGATAAAGACGGGATTGCTTTGATATGCCGGATCGACGGCATCGAGCAGCGCTTTGGCGTTCTTGGCCTTTCGCGAGACGGCGATACGGGCCACGGCCAGCGACTTCTGGCCCGAAGACAGGTAGGGCAGCAGGCGTTCGACGCCCGCGGCGCGGTCGTTCATCATCAGGTGGATGGCGCGCGCCCAGTGGGCATCACGGTCGAGCAGGGCACCGAGCTTGGCCTTGACCTGCTCCTCGGTAGCCTGGTCGAGGTAGTTGTCGACCCAGATCGAGCGGGCGATACGGGCCGCGCGATCTTTCTGGCCGTCCTGCAGATAGGCGACGGCAAGCGCAATCTGCGCCGGAATTGTGTTGGGCATGGCCCCGCCGAGCAGGCGGATGACGTCCGGGCCGGCGGCATTGGCCTTGACCAGGGACTGCTCGAGCCGGGTGCGATAGAGGGCCGCGGTCGCATAGTCGGGCGCATCGGCCGTGAAGCGGGCGATCGACTCGTAGTCGATGTCAGGGCCGCCATAATAGATCGAAGCCCATTGGATCGTGCGGCGTTCGACCGGGTTGTCCATGCCGCGCGCCGCTGCATAGGCGTCGGCGTACTTGCCGGCCTTTACCAGATCCAGCGTGCGTCTGAACGTCGCCGACCCCTGCGGCAGAGCCGCTACGGCCTGCGCCGGATTGATCGCTGCCGTCGTCGTGTTGTCGATCCCGTCATTCGCATTGGCGGGAAGCGGGGCGGTGCCGGCCTGCAGAAACATCGTTGCTGCGAGCAGGCCAGCAACAAGGCGAACTCGCCCCTGTTGCACTTTGAGCATGGTACCGTCCTGTTGGTCCTCGATACAAAACCCAACAAGGTGCCCCCATCCTTGCGGTTAACCCAACGTTACCCAGCGATGGTGAACATTTGGTTGCCTCAAGACCTTGTGCCGGTGTGCGCCGATTGCCCTGACAGTCAACTTGTCGCGACGCACAACAAAAAGTATGGTGCCCAACTCTGAACGCCGCCATACGAGCGGCACCATCACACCAAGCCACGGCGCAACTGTGGCAGAACACCAAGGAATACTCGCAAAATGCTGAGAGGATCGATCACGGCGCTCATCACCCCCTTTGCCAATGGGGCGGTCGATGAGAAAGCCTTCTCGGCATTTGTGGATTGGCAGATTACCGAGGGCTCGCACGGCCTGGTTCCCGTAGGGACCACCGGTGAAAGCCCGACGGTCAGCCACGAAGAGCATCGCCGCATTATCGAGATCTGCGTCGAGGTCACCAACAAGCGCGTTCCGGTCGTTGCCGGCGCCGGTGCCAACTCGACCGCCGAAGCGGTGGCGCTCGCGCGTTATGCCGAAGATGTCGGCGCCGACGCGGTGCTCTCGGTCGTGCCCTACTACAATAAGCCCAACCAGGAAGGGCTCTTCCAGCACTTCTCGGCGGTCGCCCGTGCCACCGCGCTCCCGATCATCCTCTACTCGGTCCCTGGCCGCACCGTGGTCGACCTGACGGTCGATACCATTGCGCGCCTGCGGGAGGCGCATGACAACATCATCGGCGTCAAGGACGCGACGGCCGACATGGGGCGCGCTACCGCCCAGCGTGCCAAGCTCGGCGCCGATTTCATCCTGCTTTCGGGCGAGGACATGACTGCTCTCGGCTTTAACGCCCATGGCGGCACCGGCTGCATCTCGGTGACGTCCAACATCGCGCCCAAGCTTTGCGCCGAGTTCCAGAATGCCTGCCAGCAGGGCAACTATGCCCGGGCGCTCGAACTGCAGGACAAGCTTGCGCCGCTGCACCGCACGCTCTTCCTCGAACCCAATCCGACCGGCGTCAAATATGCCGCCAAGCGCCTGGGCCTCGCCGAGAACGAACTGCGCCTGCCGCTCGTGCCGGTCACCCCCGCCACCCAGGCAGCCATCGATGGCGCCCTGGCCCATGCGGGGCTGATCTAAGGCGCGCCCATGGCCCCCAAGAAGGAAGGCAAGGGCCTCATCAGCCACGGGCAGGTCGCCGAGAACCGCCGCGCGCGTTTCGACTACGAAATCGTCGATACGCTCGAGGCGGGCATCGTCCTGACCGGGACCGAGGTCAAGTCGCTGCGTTCGGGGCATGCCCAGATCACGGAGAGCTACGCCTCTCCGGAGCGCGGTGAGCTGTGGCTGATCAATGCCCATATTCCCGAGTATCTGCAGGCCAACCGCTTCAACCACGAGGAGCGGCGCCCGCGCAAACTGCTCGTGTCCAAAAAGCAGCTCGCTCATCTCTCCCAGGAGGTTGAGCGCGCCGGCAACACCATCGTGCCGCTAAAGCTCTATTTCAACGACCACGGCAAGGCCAAGGTGCTGATTGGGCTGGGCAAGGGCAAGAAGTCCTACGACAAGCGCGAGACCGAGAAGAACCGGGACTGGAACCGGGAAAAATCGCGGATCATGAAAGAGGGCGGGCGGGGCTAGTCAGGCCCTGATGAAGGCCGCCGCCCGGCCGATTACATCCTCGAACATCTCCGGCGTCAGGACGCCGGTATTCGTGTTGTAACGCGAGCAATGGTAGCTGTCGAAGAGCCGCCGGCCGCTGGACAACTCGTGCTCGGCGCCATGCGCGAACGGAAAGGCCGCGCGTCGTTCATGCAGCGTCGTCAGCAGCGTGTCATGCGCGATCCGGCCCAAGGCAACATAGGCGACGCTGGTTTCGTAGTGATCGAGCGTTGCCGAGAGGAAACGTCGGCAATTGGCGATCTCGGGGCCGGTCGGCTTGTTCTGCGGGGGCACGCAACGCACCCCGTTGACGATCAGCACCTGTTCGAGCCTGAGGCTGTCATCGGCACGCGCTTCGAATTCCCCGCTCGCAAGGCCGACCTTCTTCAAGGTGGCGTAGAGCAGGTCTCCGGCATAGTCGCCCGTGAAAGGCCTTCCGGTCTTGTTGGCGCCCTTAAGTCCCGGCGCCAGCCCCACGATGATCAGCCGCGGGTGCTCGTCGCCCCAGTTCGGCACCGGCGCGTTGAAGAAATCAGGGTAGAGCGCCCGGTTCGCATGCCGGAATTCGGCGAGGCGCGGGCAGAGCTGGCAATCGTGCGGGGGATTGGTTTCAGGCAATCGATGGTCTCGGAATCACTCCGAGTCATCCTCGACAACAGGGGGAGTCCGGTCAACCGGCGTGCGCCCGACCGTCTTGGCGAGTTCGGCGACATCGAGGAAGAAGTCCGCCTGGCGGCGCAGGTCGTCCGAAATCATCGGGGTCGAGGTGGTTAGGGTGGAGGCCACAGTGACGCGCTTGCCCTTGCGCTGGAGCGCGGCAACCAGCGCGGTGAAGTCGCCATCGCCCGAGAACAACACCATGTGATCGTAGTGGGCGGACATTTCGAGCGCGTCGACCGTCAGCTCGATATCCATGTTCCCCTTGATCTTGCGGCGCCCGGTGGCGTCGGTGAATTCCTTGGCCGGCTTGGTGACGACTGTGAAGCCATTATAGTCCAACCAGTCGATCAGGGGGCGGATGGAGGAGTATTCTTGGTCCTCGATAAGTGCGGTATAGTAGTAGGCGCGCAGGAGATAGGCTTTACTCTGGAACTCCTTGAGCAGTCGGCGATAGTCAATATCCACGCCAATTGCCTTGGAAGTGGCGTAGAGGTTTGCGCCGTCTATGAAGAGAACTATCTTTTCGCGCGGATCGAGGGACATGGGCATTCTCCTGACCGGGTCGGCCGGCCTCTCAGGCTGCCCAGCATATAACTTGCGCCTGCGCGCCTATGAGTGAATAGCGTGGATTTATCATCGACGCTTTGATTACGATAGCGCTCATCGCATCACCAATATGGCTTTCCAAAGGCAATTATTGTTGGCTTGAAACGTCAACAATTCCCCGTCCCATACTGTTCCCATACTAAGACGCGGAATTCCATCAACAAAAAGGGACTAGTCCTTGAGCGCGCCAATTTGTGGACAGCGGAGAGGGCTCGAACCGCCGGGCGCCGATGCGCCCATGGCGCTTGTCATGGCCGGCGCGCTCGTGTAAGAGCGACGTTCATCCCACAACTCCCTGGAGACGTCAGTGGCCCGCGTCACAGTTGAAGACTGCATCGAAAAGATCGAGAACCGCTTCGATCTGGTGCTCATGGCGGCTCATCGCGCTCGCATGATTTCGTCCGGTTCCCAGATCACGGTGGACCGCGACAACGACAAGAACCCGGTCGTCGCCCTGCGCGAGATCGGCGATGGCGCGATTTCGCCCGAGGATCTGCGCGAAGACCTGATCCATTCCATGCAGAAGTACGTCGAAGTCGACGAACCCGAAATGCATGCTGCCCCTCTGATCGAGAGCGGCAACGACGACGACAACATGACCTTCGACACCATGAGCGAAGACGAATTGCTGCGCGGCATCGAGAGCCTGGCGCCGCCGGAGCGTCGCGACGATTGATCGCTTCGCGACTCTGACTATATGGAAGGCGTCGAACGTTCGTTCGGCGCCTTTTTCATTTAACGAATTGATCGCTAAGATCATGCCGCAAGGAGTGCGGCACCAGCCATGATGCGTCAATACGAGCTTGTCGAGCGGGTTCAGGCCTACAACCCCAATACCGACGAGTCGCTGCTCAACAAGGCTTACGTTTACGCCATGCAGAAGCATGGTTCGCAAAAACGCGCATCCGGCGATCCGTATTTCGCTCATCCCCTCGAGGTCGCGGCCATCCTGACCGACCTCAAGCTGGATGATGCCACCATTGCCGTGGGCCTCCTCCACGACACCATCGAGGATACCGACGCCACCCGGTCCGAGATCGACCAGCTTTTCGGCTCGGAGATCGGCGCGATCGTTGATGGCCTCACCAAGATCGAACGGCTCAACCTGGTCTCGCGCGAGGAAGCGCAGGCCGAGAACCTGCGCAAGCTCCTGCTGGCGATCTCCGAGGACGTGCGCGTGCTCCTCGTCAAGCTCGCCGATCGCCTGCACAACATGCGCACGCTCGAATACATGCCTGCCGAGAAGCGGACGCGCATCGCCCAGGAGACGCTCGACATCTATGCGCCGCTGGCCGGGCGCATGGGTATGCAGGGCATTCGCTCCGAGCTTGAGGATCTTTCCTTCAAGGTCCTTCAGCCCGAGCAGTACGAGGCCATCACCAGCCGCCTGCGCGAGATGCAGGCCGACCATCACGACACCATCGAGCGGATCACGAGCGAACTGAGCGACGAGCTCAAGGCCGAGGGCATCGATGCCAAGGTCAGCGCCCGGGTTAAGTCGCCATTCTCGATCTTCAACAAGATCGAACGCAAGTCGATCGCGCTCGAGCAGCTCTCGGACATGATCGGCTTCCGCGTGATCGTCGAGAGCGTTGAGGATTGCTACCGCACGCTCGGCATCGTCCACACCAACTGGAAAGTCGTGCCGGGTCGATTCAAGGACTACATTTCGGTCCCCAAGCACAACGACTACCGCTCCATCCACACCACCATCGTCGGACCGGGCCGCCAGCGCGTCGAGCTGCAGATTCGTACGATGGCCATGCACCAGGTCGCCGAACTCGGCATCGCCGCTCACGCGCTTTACAAGGATGGCGCCTCTGCAGACCTGTCGCGGCTCGAAAAGGAGAGCAGGGCCTTCGTCTGGCTGCGCCAGACGATCCAGCACCTGACCGCCGGCAATACCGGCGAGGACTTCCTCGAATACACCAAGCTCGAGCTCTTCCAGGACCAGGTGTTCTGCTTCACCCCGCGCGGGCGCCTCATCGCCCTGCCGCGGGGCGCCACGCCCATCGACTTCGCCTACGCCCTCCACACCGAGATCGGCGACACCTGCGTGGGCGCCAAGATCAACGGCGCCATCATGCCACTGGTGACCCAGCTGCGCTCGGGCGACGAAGTGGAGATCATCCGCGACCAGAACCATCTGCCACCGTCCAACTGGGAAGGCATCGCCGCGACTGGCAAGGCGCGCGCAGCCATCCGCCGCGCCGTGCGCCTGGCAGCCCAGCAGCGCGCCTTTGCGCTGGGCGAGCACGTGCTCAAGATGCTGCTAGAACGCGAAAGCGTTGCGGCTGACGACGCCGAGATGAAGGCAGTCGCCGAGGCTATCGGCCATCCTTCCAAGCGTGAACTGCTGATCGCCGTCGGTGAGGGGAAGGTCTCGACCGAAGTCATTGCCGACGAAATCGCCAAGGTCAAAGGCTTCCGTCGCCACCGCAGCCGGCGCATCGACCTGCCGGTCGCCGACAAGGCCGATGGCTGGTTCGCGCTCCGGCACACCAACCTCCTGCGCTTCCGCGTTCCGGGCTCTACCTCGCGCGGACCCAGGGCCGCCGAAGCGCTCGAGGAGCTGAACTTCAATACCCCCGTCGAACTCTCCGCCGAAGGCGTGGTTCCCGGCGACCGCCTGGTCGGCATCCTCGAGCCTGGACAGCCGATCAAGGTCTATCCCATCCATTCGGATGCCCTTGCCGACCTCTACGATTCCGACGTCGCCTGGATCGACGTGCGCTGGGACGTCGTCGGCAGCCAGGAGCGGGAGTACAAGGTCGTCATCTCGATGGAATCGATCAACAAGCCCGGCTCGCTCGCCCAGGTCTCCTCGGCCATCGCGACCTGCGACGCCAATATCAACAACCTGGTCATGCGCATGATCTCGCCCGATTTCCACCAATTGGTGTTCGAAATCGAAGTGCGTAACCTGGCGCAATTGACGGATGTGCTGGCAACGCTCAAACGTAGCCCGGGACTGCACAACGTTCAGCGCGCGACGGTCGCCGAAGCCGGCACCATCGCCACGCTCGAATGGAACGGAAAAATCGAACAGGCGGAGCAAGCGTGACCACCGAAGAAGTACTGGCCATTTTCAAGGAATGCGGCGCGATCCTGGAGGGACACTTCATCCTCTCGTCGGGGCTGCGTTCGCCGGTCTTCCTCCAGAAGGCGCGCGTGTTCATGTACCCGGAAAAGTCCGCGATCCTGTGCAGCGCGCTTGCCGACAAGATTCGCGCCGAAGGGTTCGGTGACGTCTCCAAGGTCGTTTCGCCTGCCATCGGCGGGATCATCCCCGGCTACGAGACCGCCCGTCACCTCAAGCTGCCCGCGCTCTATACCGAGCGCGTCAACGGCGTGTTCGAGCTGCGCCGCGGCTTCGAGATCGAAAAGAACGAGAAAGTGATCGTGGTCGAGGACATCGTCTCGACCGGCCTCTCGATCCGCGAATGCATCGAGACCCTGCGCAATATCGGCGCCGATGTCGTGGCGGCCGCCTGCCTCATCGACCGGTCGGGCGGAGAAGCCGCCGTCGGGGTGCCGCTGGTATCGCTGACCCGCTACAAGGTGCCGGCCTATCCGGCCGATGCGCTGCCGCCCGAACTGGCCGCCATTCCGGCGGTCAAGCCGGGGAGCAGGGGCCTGCAGTGATCATCGGGATCGGCAACGACCTGTGCGATATCCGTCGCGTCGAGAAGACTCTCGAGCGCTACGGCGAACGCTTCACGCAGCGTTGCTTCACCGAGATCGAGCGGCGCAAGTCGGACCGCCGCGCCCAGCGCGCGGCCTCCTACGCCAAGCGTTTCGCGGCCAAGGAGGCCTGCTCCAAGGCGCTGGGAACCGGTCTTAATTTCGGCGTTTATTGGCGCGACATGGGCGTCGTCAACCTGCCGTCCGGCAAGCCGACCATGAAACTGACCAACGGGGCCGCAAAAATACTGGCTTCCCTTGTGCCCAAGGGGCATGAACCGCATATCCACCTGACCATCACCGACGACGGCGGAATGGCGCAGGCCTTCGTCATCATCGAAGCGCTGCCGGTTGACCAGACGGCGACGCTCCCGTAATCCCTGCCTTACCGAGGGGCAACAGATGAGCCAATCCATGTCGAATGCCGAAAAGAAGGCAGGCCGCAATGAGGTCCGCGATACCATCGTTGTGGTCATCGAGGCGCTGCTCATCGCGATCCTGTTCAGGACGTTCCTCTTCCAGCCCTTCTCGATCCCCACGGCATCGATGCAGAACACGCTCATGATTGGTGACTACTTCGTCGCCAACAAGTTCGTCTGGGGCTACGGGCCGTATTCGTTCCCGTTCCCGGTGCCGTTCAATGGCAGGATCATGGGGCGCGAGCCCAATCGCGGCGATATCGCGGTCTTCCACAACATCACCAACGAAGACTACATCAAGCGGGTGATCGGCCTGCCGGGCGACCGCATCCAGATGAAGGAAGGGCGCCTCTACATCAACGGCACGATGGTTGAGCGCGAGGAAATCGGCAAGGCGCAGGATACCGACAGCAACATGCAGACGGTGCCCGTCACGCTCTATCGCGAGACCCTGCCGAACGGGGTGACCCACGTCATCCAGGAAATCTCGGACGACCAGCCGCTCGACAACACCGCCGAGTACGTCGTTCCGGCCGGCCATTATTTCATGATGGGCGACAACCGCGACCGCTCCGCCGATAGCCGCGTCCTGAGCCAGGTCGGTTACGTCCCCTCCAGCGCCCTGATCGGCAAGGCCGAGGCCCGGTTCTTCTCGATCAAGGACAATATTCCGCCCTGGCAGATCTGGCAGTGGCCGGCCAACGTGCGGTGGGACCGCATGTTCCAGTCCGTCAACCAATGAGCATGAAGGTTCGGGGTCATCAAAAGCTGGAGGCCCGTCTGGGTTACCGCTTCGCTGACCCGGACCTGCTCGATCGTGCGCTGACCCATTCGAGTGCCGTCTCGCCGGGCAAGCGTATCGAGCGGTCCTACCAGCGCCTTGAATTCCTGGGCGACCGCGTGCTCGGGCTCGTCGTCGCGGACATGCTCTATCGCCGCCTCCCCAAGGCGAACGAGGGTGAGCTGTCGAGGACGCTCAATACGCTGGTCCGCAAGGAAACCTGCGCCGCCATAGCCCGCGAACTCGATCTCGGCCCCGAGCTCAATCTGGGCGAGAGCGAAGCGCGGACCGGTGGCGCCGAGAAGGAAGCGATCCTTGCCGACGTCGCCGAGGCCGTGATCGGCGCCATCTATTGCGACGGCGGGCTGGGCAAGGCCTTCGAATTCATCGAACGCATGTTCGGAGACCGGATTGGCGTGCTTCATGCCGACCGTGCAGACGCCAAGACGACGTTGCAGGAATGGGCCCAGGGCCGGGGATTGGAGCCGCCGACTTATGTCCTGGCGGCCCGGACCGGCCCCGACCACGCCCCTGAGTTCACCATTTCGGTGCAGGTGGGTAAGTTCGAACCGCTGACCGCCACTGGCGCCAGCAAGAAGATTGCCGAGCACAAGGCGGCCGAGAAATTCCTCGTGCGCGAGAAAGTCTGGAAGGAAACTCTTTGAACGACGACATCAATCAGCACTGCGGTTTCGTTGCCCTGGTGGGAGCCCCCAATGCCGGCAAGTCAACGCTGCTGAATTCTCTCGTCGGTACAAAGGTTTCGATCGTCACGCACAAGGCGCAGACCACGCGCGCCCAGATCCGGGGCGTGGTGACCGAAGGCGACACCCAGATCGTCTTCATGGACACTCCCGGCATTTTCGCGCCCAAGCGTCGGCTCGACAAGGCCATGGTCCAGGCGGCCTGGTCCGGTGCCGGCGACGCCGACGTGGTGGCGTTTATCGTCGATGCCATCAAGGGGATAACGCCGGAACTTGAATCGCTGATGGAAGGCCTCACCAACGTGCGGCACCCCAAGGTGCTCGTGTTGAATAAGGTCGACGCGGTCAAACCCGAAAGCCTGCTCGAGCTCTCCGCCAAGCTCAACGAATCGATAAAATTTGAATCAACTTTCATGATCTCCGCGCTCAAGGGGAGCGGCGTGGCCGATTTCCTGGACTGGTGTATCAAGCATATGCCGCTCGGCCCCTGGCACTTCCCCGAGGACCAGCTGACCGACCTGACGCTGGCGATAACCGCGGCCGAAGTGACGCGCGAAAAGCTCTTCCTGCGCATCCACGACGAGATCCCCTACAACGCCACCGTCGAGACCGAACGCTTCCAGATCGAGAAGGACGGTTCCTATCGCATCGACCAGGTCGTCTACGTCACCCGCGACACCCACAAGAAGATCGTGCTGGGCGCCGGCGGGCAGACCATAAAGGCGATCGGCGCGGAGGCGCGCAAGGAACTGATGGAGATCTTCGAGGTGCCGGTACACCTCTTCCTCTTCGTCAAGGTGCGCGAGAAATGGGGCGACGACCCCGAACGCTACCGCGAGATGGGCCTGGAATTCCCCCACGGGAAGCCCTGAGGCCACCCGCTACCTCATAGTAGACCTCCCGGCGCCCCTCTATTCCTCCTGGAACAGGAAGTTCGTGGTCTCCTCGCGCAGCGTTCGCAGGAATGCAGCGCGCGCCGGGTGGGGCTCGGGAATGTTCGGGGGCGGCTCGTCCATGAAGGTGAAATGGCCCGCATTCTCGACGATGCGGACGTCGACGCAGGTGCGCTGGCCCATTGCTGCGACGAGCAAGTCGGCCTGCGCCGGAGGCGCGATGGTGTCGGCTTCGCCAACCCAGGCCTGGAGGGGCGCGGCGACGCCGTCCAGCGCGCCAGGCCCGCGAAAGAAGTCAGTCGGCGGGGCCAGGAGAACCAGGCGGTCGAACTGACGCTCGGCGCGGAACGCAACCGGCTCCCCGGCCATGGTCTGCGCCGTGGCTCCCGCCAGCACGAGCAGGCAGACCGTACCGAGCGAATGCCCCATGCCGGCAACGCCGAGCTCCGGAGGACAGTAGCGAGCGGCTACAGAAGCGAGCCGATGGGTGCGCTCCAGAAGTTCGGCGCCGCTCGGCACGGGCGAGGCGACAGGCCCCAGATGCGGCGCTGCCACATGGATCCCCTGATCGGCCAGATGCCGCAGCAGTTCCATGTGGCGCGCCGGATTGCCCCCGCGTCCAGCGGCAAAGACGAGGGCGCCCCTGGGGAATGGAGGCTTCAGAAGCGTGACTTCGAAAGGTCCGCCCGGGCTGGGGGCCGGGCAGGTGACGGTTTCAATCTGCACGTCTTCGTCCTCCAACGTCGCCGTGAGGGAAATAGCGCGCCAAGATGCTTCGTGCCCCGGCTATCCTAATGGGATCACGGAGTGGCGTTGCGGGCCTCGCGGACATATGTTGCAGCCCGAAGCGGGAGTAGACGCATCTTGGAATGGACTGGCGAAGGGCTGTTGATCGGCGTGCGGCGGCACGGGGAGACCAGCGTCATCGCCGAGGCCATGGTGCTGGGGAAGGGGCGCTACCTGGGGCTGGTGAGGGGCGGGCGCTCGCGCAAGCAGGCGGCGACCCTCCAGCCGGGCAACAGCGTGCAACTGGTCTGGCGCGCGCGCATCGAGGACCATCTGGGGACCTTTGCGGTCGAACTGCTGCAGGCGCGCGCCGCCGGATTGATCGTTGACCGCACGCGACTCTATGCCAGCCAGCTCCTGACAGAACATTTGCGGCTCCTGCCGGAGCGCGATCCCCATGACCGGCTGCTGATGGAGACGGTGAGGCTGCTGGATTCGCCGGCCGACGGCATGGCGCTGGCGCGGTTCGAACTCCTGCTGCTCGAGGAGCTCGGGTTCGGCCTCGACCTGTCGAGCTGCGCGGTGACGGGTTCGAGCGAGGACCTGACCCACGTTTCGCCCCGCTCCGGCCGGGCGGTGAGCCGGGAGGCCGCCGAGCCCTACAAGGACAGGCTGCTGCGCCTGCCGGCCTTTCTGCTGGGGCAGGGACCGGCAACCCCGCAGGAGGTTGCCGACGCCTTCGCGCTGACCGGATACTTCCTGGACATGCACGTCTGGCACGCCCGCCAGATCGACCCGGCGCCCATGCGCGAGACGCTGATCGAAATTCTCACGCGCTGAACCGCTTTTTACCCGGGAAAATGCGCGCAAGCCTCCGTTTTCCGCCGCTTTGGCTATACTCGCAAAATGATTCGCATGATCGAGAACATCAATGGACGACGCTGACCTCCCCAAGCCGGAGGATGGCGGCGAAACCCGTATCGTGGACCTGCGCGAGGCGCTCGAGGAGCGCTATCTCTCCTATGCGCTTTCCACCATCACCCAGCGCGCGCTGCCCGACGCGCGGGACGGCCTCAAGCCGGTGCACCGCCGCATCCTGCACGCCATGCGCCTTCTGCGTCTGGACCCCGACCAGGGCTACAAGAAGTCTGCCCGCATCGTCGGTGACGTGATCGGTAAGTTCCACCCGCACGGGGACCAATCGATCTACGACGCCCTCGTGCGCATGGCGCAGGACTTCGCCCAGCGCTATCCGCTGGTCGATGGCCAGGGCAATTTCGGCAATATCGACGGCGATAGCCCGGCGGCCATGCGCTATACCGAAAGCCGCATGACCGACGTCGCGAGCCGGCTGCTCGAGGGCATCACCGAGGATGCCATCGACTTCAAGGCGACCTATGACGGCGAGGACGAGGAACCGATCGTCCTGCCCTCCAACTTCCCGAACCTGCTGGCCAATGGTTCGACGGGTATCGCGGTGGGCATGGCGACGTCCATCCCGCCCCACAATGTGGGCGAGCTGTGCGATGCCGCGCTCCACCTCATCCAGGTGAACCCCAACGCCGATGCGCGCGAGCTGGTGCAATTCGTCAAGGGACCGGACTTCCCGACCGGCGGCGTGCTGGTCGAGCCGGTGGATTCGATCGTCAACGCCTACGAGACGGGCCGCGGCTCGTTCCGCCTGCGCGCCAAGTGGGAGCGCGAGGAAAAGGGCCGCGGCGTCTACCAGATCGTAGTCACCGAGATCCCCTATGGCGTGCAGAAGTCACGGCTGATCGAAAAGGTCGCCGAGCTGCTGATGGCCAAGAAGCTGCCGCTGCTCAAGGACATCCGGGACGAAAGCGCCGACGACGTGCGCGTGGTGCTCGAGCCGCGCGCCGGCACGGTGGACGCGACCATCCTCATGGAACAGCTCTTCAAGGTTTCCGACCTCGAAGTGCGCTTCCCGCTCAACATGAACGTGCTCGACAAGGGCACGGTGCCCAAGGTCATGGGCCTGCCCGAAGCGCTGCGCGCCTGGCTCGACCATCGCAAAGTCGTGCTCATCCGCCGCAGCCAGCACCGGCTGGACCAGATCGCCAAGCGCGTCGAAGTGCTCGAAGGCTATATCGTCGCCTTCCTCAACCTGGATGAAGTGATCCGCATCATCCGCGAGGAAGACGACCCCAAGGCCCAGTTGATGGCCACCTTCAACCTGACCGAGAACCAGGCCGAAGCCATTCTCAACATGCGCCTGCGCTCGCTGCGCAAGCTCGAGGAAATGGAGCTGCGCACCGAACACGGGGCGTTGCTCACCGAACGCGGCCACCTGGAGACGCTGCTCGGCTCGGAGCGCCGCCAATGGGGCGAAATCGCGCGGCAGGTCAGCGACCTCAAGGCCGCCTACGGCGAAGACAACCCGCTCGGCCCGCGCCGCACGGCGCTGAGCGAAGCGCCCGACGCCGATCATGCCGAGATCGAGACGGCCTTCATCGAGCGCGAGCCGATCACGGTCATCCTTTCCGAAAAGGGCTGGATCAGGGCGCTCAAGGGTCACACGGACGATGTGGACGAAAAGGGTTTCAAGGCCGGTGACCGCCTCAAGCTTTCCGTCAAGGCCGAGACCACCGACAAGCTGCTGATGCTCACCACGGGGGGCAAGGTCTATACGCTGGGCGGCGACAAGCTTCCCGGCGGACGCGGGCAGGGCGAGCCGGTGCGCATCATGGTCGACATCGAGGAGGGACACGACATCGTCGATCTCTTCGTCTACCGCCCCGGCACCAAGCGCATCGTCGCCTCGAGCGGCGGCAACGGCTTCGTGGTGGGCGAAGACGACCTCATCGCCAACACTCGCAAGGGCAAGCAGGTGCTCAACGTCTCGGGCGCCGAGGAAGCGCGCCTGCTGGTACCCGTGGCTGGCGACATGGTCGCGGTCATCGGCCAGAACCGCAAGCTCCTGGTCTTCCCGATCCAGCAATTGCCGGAAATGACCCGCGGCAAGGGCGTGCGCCTGCAGAAGTACAAGGACGGTGGCATCTCCGACCTCAAGACCTTCAAGTCCGAGGACGGCCTTGTGTGGACGGACAGTTCCGGCCGCACCTTCACCCGTCCGCTGGGCGAGTTGACCGAATGGCTCGGCGATCGCGCCCAGGCCGGCCGCCAGCCGCCCAACGGCTTCCCGCGCAACAACAGGTTCGCCGGCTGATGATCCGTCACTGCGTCTGGATAAAATTCAGGGCGGACGTCGACGCCGCCGAACGCGCGGCGATCTATGCCGATCTGGAGGCACTGGTCGGCCGGATCGATGGCCTCGAACGGGCCTCTTTCGGCGCCAATGTCAGCCCCGAGGGGCTGGGGCAGGGTTTTGCCGACGGCTTCATGATGGACTTCGCCGACGCCACGGCGCGTGACGCCTATCTCGTCGATCCGGACCACAAGGCCGCGGGCGCACGGCTCGTCGCGGCCGCCGAGGGCGGCGTGGCCGGCATCCTCGTCTTCGACATGGACGTCTAGTCCGGGCTCCCTTCGTCCACGGTGAAGGTGAAGACCACCGGAAGGTGGTCGCTGCCCGTCATGCCCGCCGTATGCAGGTCATGAACGGCGACGCCGCGCGTAAAGACGTGATCGAGCGGCAGGAACGGCAGCGTTTCGCGCCAGCCGCCCAGGTAATAGAAGAGCGCCGGGTAGGTGAGCAGCCCATGGTCCTGCCGCGTCAGGCCCGTGCTGCGCCCGAAGCCGCGCAGCGCGTAGGACCAGGAGGTCGAGTTGAAGTCGCCAACCACCACCAGCGGCCCCTCGACCTCGGCGACGGCCGCCTGAAGCTCGGCGAATTCCTCGCGCTGGCGCGCCATCTTGGGCGCGGGCCAGTCCAGGTGCGTAGTCATCAGCGAGAAGTGCGAACCGTCGGGCAGCTCGAAAAGTCCCAGAATGTGCCCGGTGCGTTGCGCGCCATAGGCATCGTCCGGGCAGGCCGCGCCTTGCTCCTGCGTGAACGGAAGCTTGGAGAAGAGCCCCAGATTGGCGCGCTTGCCGCCGCGGCAGAACACCGAATAGGGGTAGGTTTCCTTGAGCAGCGGGCCCAGTTCGGACCGTTGTTCGCCGAAGAACTCCTGCAGCGCGATGATGTCGGGCTGCTCGCGCTTGATGACGTCGAGCACACGCAGCATGTCGTAGTTCATGCCGAAGAGGTTGTGCGTCATCACCTTGACCACCGTCTGCCCGCTGGCGGGCACCGGCGGGCGCGGCTGGAGCGAGGCGGTGAACTCGGGCACGACCGTGATGGCCGATGCGAAGAACCCCGTGGCCGTGGCCGCGAGCACGAAGCGCCGCCACACGCCGCGCCCCAGCAGGGCCGGCACGAACAACAGAGACAGCAGCGTGCCGATGAACAGCAGCGCCTGCAGGTGGTTGAGCAGGTCGAAATAGGGAACGGCAAAGCCGAGCACGGCCAGCACCGCAAGCGCAGATACGCCGAGGGCTCCGATGCTCAGGAGAATGCGCAGGGCGCGGATGAGAAGGCGCATGAAGCGTCCGGGTTCAAGGGTGGCGTCAATCGAGCGGGCGCCAGCCAAGAGGACCTTTTTGAACCTCCAGCGGACGGAAAGCCGCCTTGTAGGCCATTTTGGGCGAATCTTTGACCCAATAGCCAAGATAGACGTATTGGAGCCCCGCCTGCTTCACCTGGTCGATGTGATCGAGGATGAGAAGGTTGCCGAACCCGCGCTTGGCCATGTCCGGATCATAGAAGCTGTAGACCATCGAAAGCCCGTCCGGCATCACGTCGGTGAGGGCCACGGCGACCAGCGGGTTTCCGGGTGCGGACGTAAGGCGATACTCGACCAGCACCGACTGCACCGGCGTATCCTCGACCATGTACTCGTAGTCGATGAAATTCATCTGCGTCATGCCCCCGCCCGCATGGCGGGCGTTGAGGTAGCGCTTGAAGAGCGCGAACTGCTCGGTGGTGGCGCGCGGCTCGCACACCGTCACGCTGATATCGGCGTTCTTCCTGAGGATGCGGCGGAAACGGTCGGAAGGCGCGAACTGCCGCGCCACGATCCGCACCGACTGACAGGCCGAGCAGCCTTCGCAGGCCGGGCGGTAGATCAGGTTCTGGCTGCGGCGGAAACCGTTGTCGCTGAGCAACTGGTGGAGCGCCGCCGCACGCCTCCCGGTCAGGTGCGTGAACAACTTTCGCTCCTGCCGGCCCGGCAGGTAGGGGCACGGCATCGCTGCCGTGAGGAACAGTTGGGTGTTATCGGGAGTATGATCCGTCATCTATCGTCCAGGTCGCGACCCAGACGATAGAATATTGCGGACTGCGCCCCCGTGCAACGGGGAGAAATCCCAAGCTCAGGCGGTGCGTCCAGCGGTGCGCTGGTAGTCGGCCCAGTGCCGGGTCATGGGCGAACGACGCACCATGAGCGTGCCCACGATAAGGTCGTGCACCATCTGCCGGCGGGGCGTGAAAAGGGCAATGACCAGCGAAATCGGCCAGGAAATCCAGACGCTTATCCAGAAGACCAGTGCATGGGCCACGGCCATCACGCCATCAAGCGGAGCGCCGCGCGTGGGCGTGAGCACGATATCCATCATCTGCATGCCCACCGTCGCGCGCCGGATCGAGCCGAGCGTGGCGGCGTAATAAAGCACGATGGAGAGCGGCAGCAGCACCACCAGCGCCAGCCAGGCGAGTCCAAATGTCAGGAAGCCGGCAATGCCGCCGACGATGGCCAGCGCCGTCACCATCACCGAGATGATCACCATGTCGATGAAGAAGGCCACGATACGCCGCGTCAGCACGCCTTCGAAGAGCTCTGGGGCGGTTTCGGGGTCGGGCAGGGCTGCGGTCATCGGGGTGCCTTTCTGGCAAGCATCTTACGGCATGCCTATTTGGGGGCTTTGACGGAGCGTGCAAGAGACTCGGTTACAAAATTGATCCCGGAGCCTTTCGGTTGCGGTGGCGGGCCTAGTCGCCGTTCGTGCCATTTGCTACCCAGCACTATTCACGGCTGCAATCTCGCGGCCAGAGGCCAGACGATTCGTGGCAGACCCACTGTACTTCCTGCGCGGCGAGAGCCTGGCAGCCGCTCAGATACTGGCCTTCGACTGGTCGCAAACCGACCTCGGCCCTCCGGAAAAATGGCCCAGCGCGCTCAAGACCGCGGTGAGCATAATGCTGGCGTCCCACTTCCCCAAGGCAATCGTCTGGGGACCGGGGATGCTCACCATCCATAACGATGCGTTCCGGCCCATCCTCGGGCGCAAGCCGCTCGCGATCGGGCGCTCCTTCCGCGACGTGTGGGCGGAAACCTGGGATGGCATCAGCGACATCGTTGCGCGCGCCTTCAATGGCGAGGCGACCTTCATCGAGAATTTCCCGCTCGTCATCAACCGGCATGGCTATGACGAGGAGGCCCATTTCACCTTCTGCTACAGCCCGATCCGGGATGAGAATGGCGACGTCGCCGGGATGATGGACACTGTCATCGAGGTCTCCCAGACGGTGGCGACCCAGCGCCGCATGGCCGTCGTCAATGGCGAGCTGGCCCATCGCATGAAGAACATGGTCACCGTCATCGGGGCCATCGCCAGCCAGACCCTGCGCAACGCCAACGATCTTTCCGAGGCGCAACTGGCGCTCCAGCAACGGCTGACGGCCCTCGGCCACGCCCAGCAGCTGCTCACCAATTCCAATGTCGGCACCGTCAAGGTGCGCGATATCTCGAGCTTCGCCCTCGAGGCGGTGAGCGTGGACCCGGACCAGATCGACATCGACGGGCCCGACATGTGGCTGGCCGAGAAGCAGGCGCTGTCTCTCGCCCTGGTCATCAACGAGCTGGCCACCAACTCCTTCAAATACGGGGCGCTGTCGCTGCGCTCGGGCAAGGTCTCCATTGCCTGGGAAGTTTCAGGCGTCGATGAGGAATTCAGCTTCCTCTGGAAGGAAAGCGGCGGACCGCCCGCCGAGCCCCCGGCGCGAAAGGGATTTGGCACGACGCTCCTCGAACGCGTCGCTCCGCTCGATTTCCACGGAACCGCGGACCTGTTCTATGGGGCCGAGGGGTTCCGCTACGACCTGCGCACCAGCAGGAAGGCGCTGACAGGCTAGCGCCGTTCGTTCTCGGGCACGACCCGGCGAATTTCGCCAAGCAGACTGTCGTTTTCAAAGCCGGCATCGGCCAGCAGGTGCGGGTCCATGCGCGCCAGGGCCGTCCTGGCGACCCGTTCGGCATGGCGCCGCCGGATGGACGATGCGAGTACGGCGAGCCATTGGCGGCGCGGACGGCGGTCGAGAACGACAACGGTATCGTATTCCAGGATAGCCATTTCCCGGTTCCTTTCGACAATACGTGGGTGACGGTTCAATCGCTTACTCGTTGAACCGATTCAAATTTGAACCGGTTCAATTCTGCTGTCAACGGATATTTTGAAACGGTTCAAGAAATATGGTAGAGCGCATCCATGAGCGAAAAGACCGCCAAGCTTGCCGATGTCGCCAAGGCCGCCGGAGTGTCCCAGGGCACCGCGTCCAACGTCTTCAACCGCCCCGAAGTGGTGCGCGAGGAGGTGCGCGAGAAGGTGTTGGCGGCCGCCAGGAAGATCGGCTACGGCGGTCCCGACCCCAAGGGGCGGCTGCTGCGGGCGGGCAAGGTCAATGCCATCGGCGTCGGCGCGGCCGAGCCGCTTTCCTACTTCTTCGACGATCCGTTTGCCCGCACCGTGATGGCGTCCATCGCGCAGGAGTGCGATTCCCGTGGAGCCGGCATCGCGCTGATCTCGGCGCTGAACAACGAGTCGGTGGCCTGGAATATCCAGAGCGCCCTGGTCGACGGGCTGATCCTGTTCTGCGCCGAGGGCGCCGACAAGCTCATCGAGCTTGCCCGCGATCGCCAGATCCCGTTCGTGGCCATCGAGTCGCCCGAAAAACTCGGCGACCTGGCCACGATCACCATCGACAACTTCGCCGGCGGCAGGCTGGCCGCCGAGCACCTGGTCGCCCTCGGGCACCGGCGCTTTGGCATCCTGGCGCTGCCGTTCAACGAAACGGGCAGTGGCCCGCGTACCCCCGATGAGGTGCGCGCCGCGCTCTACGACAATATCCGCGACCGGGCCCTGGGCTATTTCAGCGTTCTGGCCGATCAGGGCATTGCCGAGGCAGATGTGCCGCTCTTCGAGACGCGCGACCGCGAGACGGTGTTTGCGGCGCTCGATACCTTCTACGCCACCGCCGAGCCGCCGACGGCGCTGCTATGCATGTCCGACGTCATCGCGCTCGATGCCCTGGCCTGGCTGCGGAGCAGGGGACACAAGGTACCCGAGGACGTCTCCGTGGTCGGTTTTGATGGCGTGCCCGAAGCCGCGCTATCCGACCCCCCGCTGACCACCATCGAGCAGCCGCTCGCCGAGATGGGCCGCATGGCGGTCCAGATCGTAATGGCTCCCACCCGCCAGACCGGCAACACCACCGCCGATCTGCAGTTGGTCGTGAGGGGATCGACAGGTCTTGCGAAGGGATAGCGGGAGCGTGGGGGCTGGGCGTTGTCTTGCGCTGGGCACGCCGATCGCCTTTTCGATCGCTGAACGCCTCTCAACCCACGAACTCTTCCCCGGGTCTTCGCCCGGGGAGGATCGTGGTGGGATGGAGAACTACGAAGGGGTGAGAACTCCCGTGGAGCTTCTGCCAGCGCGCTCCCCCAAATCCCTTACGCGTTGAGCTTGCGCGCCATTTCGAGGGCGTAATACGTCAGGATCCCGCTCGCGCCGGCGCGCTTGAAGGCATAGAGGCTCTCGAGGATGGAAGCCTCGCGGTTGATGGCGCCAGCGGCGGCTGCGAATTCGATCATCGCGTACTCGCCCGACACCTGGTAGACGAACACCGGCACGTTGAACTCGGTGCGGACGCGCCGCACGATGTCGAGATAGGGCATGCCCGGCTTGACCATCACCGTATCGGCGCCTTCCTCGAGGTCCTGCGCCACCTCGCGAAGAGCCTCGTCGGAATTGGCGTAATCCATCTGGTAGGTGCGCTTGTCGCCCTTGAGGCGCGTGCCCGAACCCACCGCCTCGCGGAACGGACCGTAATAGGCCGACGCGTACTTGGCGGCATAGGACATGATCTGCCTGTCCTCGAACCCTTCGGCGTCGAGCACGGCGCGAATGGCGCCGACGCGGCCGTCCATCATGTCGGAGGGCGCGATGACGTCGGCGCCGGCAGCCGCCTGGACGAGCGCGGAGCGGATCATGACATGGACGGTCTCGTCGTTGAGGATCTGCCCGTCACGCACCAGGCCGTCCTGGCCGTCGCTGGAATACTCGTCGAGCGCTACGTCGGCGATGAGGCCGATCTCGGGCACGGCTTCCTTGATGGCCGAGAGCGCGCGGCACATCAGGTTGTCGGGGTTGTAGGCCTCCTCGGCATTCTCGCTGCGGCGCTCGTCCTGGGTATTGGGAAAGAGCGCCAGGGCAGGGATGCCCTCGGCCGCGGCCTGCCGCGCCGCTTCCACCGCCAGGTCCACGCTCAGGCGCTCGACGCCCGGCATGGTCTTGATCTGGGTGCGCTCGTTCTGCCCGTCGATGATGAAGAGCGGCCAGATGAGATCGGCGGGGGTCAGCACGGTCTCGCGCACGAGGCTGCGACTCCAGGCCGATGCGCGCGTGCGGCGCAGCCTGCGTCCGGCGAGGAACTCCATGTCGTGTTTGGGCCAGTAGTCGGACATGCGAGGTCTCCAATTTGCCGTGATGCGGTTCTCTATCAGCCCCTCCGCCTTGCCCGCAACCGGTGCGCGCGCTAGACCCATTGCCAATCCGAGGAGCTTTTCGCCCATGCAAGTGCCGTCCGAGTGGATCGCGATCACCCTGCGCGCCATCGCGCTCGTGACCCTGTTCCTGGGCCTGACCGACGCGGCGCGTCTGCTCGGGGTCTCCATGGGCTCGGTCAACCCGATCGAGCAGATGGGGATGACCGCCTTCGTCTATCTCGGGATCTTCACCATCGCCCACCTTTTTGCGGCGGTAGGCATCTGGATCCGCGCCAACTGGGGCAACGTGCTGCTGGTAGCGGTCACGTTCGTCGAGCTGGCGCTCTACCTTTCGGGCAATCCGAACGTGCAGATGAGCGTCGTCGGCTTCATCATCCGGCTGCTGATCCTGTGCGCTATGGTGCTGTTTTTCCTGATCGCTTTCCGCACGCGCCGGGCTGCGATCCACGACTGACAGAAGCCGTTCAGACTTTGTTCAGGTTACAATTTTCTTGCACGATGTAACCTTTGATTCAGCCAAATTCTCGAACATTTCCAGTAAGATGCCATTAAGTGTGCGGCTTAAGGCGATCTTATTCGGGCCCCTGTAATTTGGCCCTACTGAGACGCGAACAAATCGCGCAAAATTTTGCAGAGAGGCCAACAATGGTAACCAAGTCGAACGCCGCTGAGGCACTAGAATCCGGCAAGGCAGAAAGCCTGAAGCCCCTCTACCTCGAAGCCGTGTCGCGGGTCGAACGCCTGCACCGCCGCTTGCTCGACCTTATCAAGGACGAGTTCGATCGTATGGGCTGGGACGACATCAACCCCGTCCAGGCGCTGCTGATGTTCAACATCGGCGATGCCGAGATGACCGCCGGCGAGTTGCGCTCCCGCGGCTACTACCTGGGCTCGAACGTTTCTTACAATCTCAAGAAGCTCGTCGAGACCGGCTACATCTTCCAGGAGCGCTCCCGCGCCGACCGCCGCTCGGTCCGCATCCGCCTCACCCCCAAGGGCGAGGAAGTGGCCGAAGTGATCGACGAGCTCTACGACCGGCACCTGAAGTCGATCGAAAAGGTCGGCGGCCTGGGCGACGGCGAATTCGACGGTCTCAACAAGGCTCTTGCCCGTCTCGAGCGCTTCTGGGTCGACCAGATCCTCTACAAGCTCTGAGGGGCTGTGGCATTCATGCCACACAAGTGAACAAACGCCGGTGCCACGCTCCGGCGTTTCTTATTTGCGCCTCAAATTCCCGTATCAAGCTGCGCTACACGCAAAGTTCGCAAAGCATCTGCCGCCCGCCTGCGTATCGGCTCGGACGTGGTTCACAGCTCTTTGAGCGCTGTTGTTTGCCCCGGGGCCCGAATGGTAAGGCGATGGTAAATGCTTCGTGCTTTGCTCCAGTAACCCTCGACTAGATGCAGGTGAATTGATGCGGCTTTCTCGGCGTACACTTCTTCGCTCCATGGCGGCAGCGGGCGCAGTCGCCGCTCTTCCGGCAGTAGCGCGGGCCCAGGAAGGCGACTCCATCTGGGACATGTTCAGCCGTAACCGCGTCCTGCGCAGCACGGATCGCAACAGCAACACTGCCGCAGCGAACGCCACGATCGAGACCATCGAGCCGATCCTGTCGGTGGATACCGCCTACAACCTCCAGCTTGCCATCGGCCAGTACGAACCCTTCGTGGCCGCTGGCGGCTGGGAGCAGGTGCCCAAGGAAGTCTTCGGCCTCACGCTCGGCAACGGGCGCCGTTCGGTCGTCGCCCTCAAGCGCCGCCTGATGTCGTCCGGCGACCTGCCGCCCGCCGAGCGCGTTGACGAGATGTTCGACGCCGCCACCGACCTTGCCGTGCGCAACTTCCAGGCTCGCCATGGCCTCATCGTGAACGGGCAGGTGGACGAGCCGACCTTCTACGCCATGGCCGTGCCCGCCGAGGTGCGCCTCAACCAGCTCCGGCTGAACCTGATCCGCGTCCAGAACATCAGCCAGACGCTGAGCGATCGCTACCTGGTGGTGAACGTGCCGGCCGCGTCGGCCGAAGCCATCGAGAACAGCGCCGTCGTCCAGCGCCACGTCGCCGTGGTCGGCCGCATCGACCGGCAGACCCCGATCCTGCATTCGAAGGTCCACCAGATCAACTTCAACCCGTACTGGCACGTGCCCAAGTCCATCATCCAGAAGGACTTGATCAAGTACATGAACGAAGATCCGGAATACCTGACCAAGTTCCGCATCCACATCTACGACGGCAAGGGCAACGAGCTGGCGCCGACCGATATTGACTGGTCGACCAACGAGGCGGTCAACTACATGTTCCGCCAGGAGCCGGGCGCCGAGAACTCGATGGGCCACGTGAAGATCAACTTCCCGAACCCCTACGACGTCTACATGCACGACACGCCCACCAAGTCGCTGTTCGGCGAGAATGCGCGCTTCCACTCCTCGGGCTGCATGCGCATCAACGAAGTGGATTCGCTGGTGAACTGGCTGCTGGCCAGCAATGGCGACTGGGACCTGGGCCGCGTCCAGCAGACCTTCGCCTCCAACGAACGCCTGGACGTGAAGGTCAAGAACCCGACCCCGGTCCACACCACCTACATCACCGCCTGGGCCAACCGCCAGGGCACGGTCAGCTTCCGCGACGACGTCTACAACTTCGACGCGGAAGGCCGAACCACGTTCGACGCCTAGCCGCCATGGGGGAAAGCGAAGTCCTCTTCGAGTTCACCCAGGTCGGCCAGCAAATGCGGGTATCCGCGATCGACGCGGGTACCCTGACGGAAGTCATTGTGATCGCGCCCGCCAGCGCCACGCGCTACCAGATGCAATCGCTTGCCATGGCCAAGCTTAAGCGCAAGCTGGCCGAAGGCGATGCGCAGGGCAGGGCGGCTCCTCCGCAACGCCTGTTCTAGACGCGCTCAGCGCCCCGAGAAGCGCTGCCTGGCGGCCTCGGTGAAAGGCGTATAGAGGCTCACCAAAGTCCCTTCCGGGTCGCGGAACTGGGCGGCGCGATTGCCCCAGGGCATGACCTTGGGCGCCATGACCACGTCGAGCTCGTTCTTAAGCCGTTCGTATTCGGCGTCGACATCCTCGACCTGGAATTCGATGATGGCGCTGCGATTGGCGGCGGGCTCGGCACTGCCCTCCTTGAAGAGAGCGACGGTGTCGGCGGTGCCGAAAGCCAGCGCGGCGCCGGGCGTGACGATTTCCGCAAAAACCGGAGCGAGCCATTCGGCCTCCTTGCCGGTGAGCGTTTCGTAAAAGGTGACCAGCGCCTTGATGTCGGCGGCGACGAGCCGGACGGAAGCCAGTTTCATGGGGATATCCTTGTTGTCGGGGCGCCGGATCGGCGGCCCGCTGACGCCCCTTGTGAGCCATCCCTGCTGCCACCATTATGTCAGCAGGAGTCAGTAGCGATGCGTCGAGCCGACAGACTGTTTCAGATCATCCAGGTGCTGCGCCGCTCGACACGGCCGGTGACGGCTGCCGCGCTGGCCGAGGAGCTGGAGGTTTCAAAGCGCACCGTCTATCGCGATGTGGCCGACCTCATCGGGCAAAGGGTGCCGATAGCTGGAGAAGCCGGCTTCGGCTACGTGCTCGATGCGGGCTACGACATGCCGCCGCTGATGCTCAACGCCGACGAGGTCGAAGCGATCGTGCTGGGCGTACAATGGGTTGCGGACCGATCCGACAAGGCGCTCTCAACTGCGGCGCGTGATGTCCTGGCCAAGATCGCGGCCGTCATCCCCGAACATCTCCGGCCCGTCATCGAGGTGCCGAGCGTTGGCGTGAAGCCCACGGAAAGCCGGGGGGAGCGCTTCGATACCACGCCCATCCGGATGGCGATCCGCAATGGGAACAAGCTGCGCTTGCGGTACCTCGATGCGACCGAGAAGGTAAGCGAACGCACAGTGTGGCCGGTCGTGCTGGGCTATGCCGAGGCGAGCAGCCTCCTGGTTGCGTGGTGTGAACTGCGTCAGGATTTTCGGCACTTTCGCACCGATCGGGTGCTGGTGATGGAAGTGCTGGACGAGCAGCACGGATGGAGCCATGCGCGCCTGCGGCGTCGCTGGGAGACCTGGCGCGCGAAGGTCGACAGGGCGCTTCCGGGCGCCTGATCTCGCTCCGGCAAAAGCGAAGGGAGCCGCCTGGTCGGGCAGCTCCCCCATCGTCACCTGCAGCCCGTCCTAAAGGTTACAGGTATGGCGGTGTCCGTCGTAGCCGAGATAGGTATCGCTGCGAGGGTCGTAGGATTTGAAGCGCGCCTCGCACCGCTGTACGTGCCCGCTGGCCGGATAGCGCGGCGAGGAGTTAAGGGCGCCGTTGATCATGGCGCCCGCGACAAGGCCGAAGATCCCGGCGATTGCGGCATCGGCGCCATTATAATGCGAATAGTACCACTGGTTGTAGCGCCGATCGTCCCAGCGCGAGCCGTGCCGTCCGAAATCGTAGCAATCCCGATCGTTGGGGTGCCGCTGGCAATAGGTCTCCACATAGCGATAGCGCTGCGAATAACCCTGCGCGGCGGCGGGCGATACGGTCATGAGCGACATGGAGGCCGTAGCGGCCAGCGTGACGAGGCTTGCGATGACTCTTTTCATCGGTCTCTCCTGGGCAAGCGATTGGTGTGGAAGCGAAACGAGCCAGTGTGCCCAGGGTTGCGTCACATTGCCGATCCCAGATTTAGGCGCACGCTTGGAATCGTGACCCCCTATGTGGTAAACGACGCGCGTCAGCGACAAACCGACACCTTTCAACCTTCCCGGGGAACGCCAATGAGCGCTGCCACGTCACTTCCGCTCTTTCCGCATTTCTTCTCTGACACGCTGGCCCAGACCGATCCCGAGATCGCACAGGCCATCAATCAGGAGCTCGGTCGTCAGCAGAACGAGATCGAGCTGATCGCGTCCGAGAACATCGTTTCCAAGGCCGTGCTCGAAGCCCAGGGCTCGATCATGACCAACAAATACGCGGAAGGTTATCCGGGTAAGCGCTACTACGGCGGTTGTGAGTTCGTCGACATCGCCGAGAACCTGGCGATCTCGCGCGCCAAGGACCTGTTCGGGGTCGAATTCGTCAACGTGCAGCCCAATTCCGGCTCGCAGGCCAACCAGGGCGTCTACCAGGCGCTGCTGCAGCCGGGCGACACCATCCTGGGCATGTCGCTCGATGGCGGCGGTCACCTGACCCACGGCGCCAAGCCGAACCAGTCCGGCAAGTGGTTCAATGCCATTCAGTACGGCGTGCGCAAGCAGGACGGGCGCGTCGACATGGACGAGATGCGCGCCCTGGCGCTCCAGCACCGTCCCAAGCTGATCGTGGCCGGCTTCTCCGCCTATTCGCGCGTCATGGACTGGGCGGCGTTCCGCGCCGTTGCCGACGAGATCGGCGCCTACCTCATGGTCGACATGGCGCACGTGGCGGGCCTCGTTGCCGGCGGCGTCTATCCGAGCCCATTCCCGCACGCCCATATCGCCACCACCACCACGCACAAGACGCTGCGCGGTCCCCGTGGCGGCATGATCATGACCAATGACGAGGACGTCGCCAAGAAGATCAACTCGGCGATCTTCCCGGGCATCCAGGGCGGCCCGCTGATGCACGTCATCGCAGCCAAGGCCGTGGCCTTCAAGGAAGCGCAGTCGGGCGAGTTCAAGCTCTATGCGCGCCAGGTCGTGGCCAATGCCAAGGTGCTGGCCGAGACGCTGGTTCGCGGCGGCCTCGACATCGTAACCGGCGGCACCGACAACCACCTGATGCTGGTGGACCTGCGCCCCAAGAAGCTCACCGGCAAGGCAGCCGAAAAGGCCCTCGAGCGCGCCCACATCACCTGCAACAAGAACGCGGTGCCGTTCGATCCGGAAAAGCCGGCGATCACCTCGGGTATCCGCGTGGGTACGCCGGCGGCGACCTCGCGCGGGTTCCGCGAGCCGGAATTCCAGCTCGTCGGCGAACTGATGGTCGAAGTGCTCGATGGCCTGGCTACCAATGGCGAGGACAACAACGGCAGCGTCGAGGCCACTGTCCGCGACAAGGTCAAGAAGCTCACCGACGCCTTCCCGATCTACGGGCAGTAAGCCATGCGCTGTCCTTACTGCGGAAACGAAGACACACAGGTCAAGGACAGCCGGCCGACCGAGGATTCGAGCGCAATCCGCCGCCGGCGTATCTGCAGCGCCTGCGGCGGGCGTTTCACCACCTTCGAGCGCGTGCAGCTACGCGACCTCGTTGTGGTCAAGAAATCGGGGCGCAAGGTGCCGTTCGACCGCGAGAAGCTCTCGCGGTCGGTCTATACGGCCCTGCGCAAGCGCGCCGTCGAGCCTGAGCGCATTGAACGCATGATCTCAGGGATCGTGCGACAGCTCGAAAGCTTGGGCGAGGGCGAGGTGACGTCCGACCAGATCGGCGAATATGTGATGGACGGGCTCAAGGGCCTGGACGATGTCGCGTTCGTCCGCTTCGCCTCGGTCTACAAGAACTTCTCCGCCGCCGACGACTTCCGCTCGTTCCTGACGGAACTGGGCAACGGCAAGAGCGCCAGGCACGAGGCCGGCGACGACGACTGATTTGCATAGCTGCTGCCGGTCCTACGAATGTTGACCGGCGGGCAGGGGATGGATGATAACCTCCCCAAACGATGGCGGCCCGCGGGCCGCGCTTCCCCTCTCTAAGGACTACGACTCGTGGCGCAACCTTCCAAACGCGGCGAAAACGGCGAACGCCCTGCCAACCAGCGCGGGGCTGCGCGCCTTGCCGCCGTGCAGGCTCTCTATCAGATGGATGTTGGCCGCCAGACCCTGGAAGATACGCTCGATCAGTTCAACGCCCAGCACCTGGGTGGTCGCGAGATCGAGGGCGAGCAATACCTGCCGGCCGACGCGGACTTCTTCCGCCAGATCCTGCGCGGCGTGATCAAATTCCAGCGCGAGCTCGATCCAGCGATCGACAACGCACTGACCGACGAATGGCCGGTGACGCGCGTCGATGCCACGCTGCGCGCCATCCTGCGTGCCGCCGCCTGGGAATTGCTGCGTCGCCAGGATATCCCGGCCCGAGTGGTGATCAGCGAATACGTCGATATCGCCAAGGCCTTCTACGAGGACGATGCGACGGGGCTGGTGAACGGCGTGCTCGACAAGATCATCCGGGAAAGCGGGCATCCGAACGCTTGAGGTCGGGGGGCTAGACGCCCATCCCAGCGGGGCGTTCAGTTCGCCCAGTCCTCGATTCCTTCTTCGCCGGGGACGAGAGATTGAGTTTGAGGCGATTAGCCGACTAACCAAACATCAGACCTCCGCGACTCTCTTCGTAGAGATCACGCCCGGAAGCCCGCATGTAGACAAAGAAAAGACGCCCTCCCATGAGGGAGAGCGTCCAATGATCTTCTGGTGCGCGCTGTTGGGACTTACAGCGACGACAGGATCGACTCGATGAAGGTCTTGTCTTCGCCGAACGACGGGGTGCGGCGCGACTCGATGGTGACGGACTTGCCGTCCTTGGCGCCGTAGAGCGCCTTGTCCTTCACCTTCTTGTTCTTGTCGAAATAGATGGCCAGCACGCGCCGTTCCTTGATGGAGTTGATCCCCATCGCGGTCGTCGCAAGCTTGGTCTCGACGTAGTAGTAGGCCGTTTCGCCACCGAACGTGCTGGTGGTCTGGGGCGAGCCGAGAACGGTGGTCACCAGTTCCATGCTCTGGCCCGGACGGATCTGCACGAGCGCGTCGTCCGAAATCTCGTAGCCTTCGGTCTTGTTGACGATCAGGCCGCCCGCAGTCGAGCAGGCGGCAAGGCTGACACCCAAGACCAGGGCAGCGGCGAGCGGAGCTAGGCGTTTCAACGGCATGAATTTGACTTTCCCGATGGCACTCGACTATAGGCTCGCGACGGGGCTTGATAAGCCCAGACAAGGCCGCCGGAATGTTTAGCCGCCAATGCCCCGCACTGCAAGCTGGCTCTCCGCCGACCGATCAAGACGCCGAGCGTAGCCATGATCCTGTCCCTTTTCAAAAAATCTTCTGATTCTGCGCCAGTTTACGCGGTCTATAACGCCATTGTGGCGCAATCCCGACAGCCGGTTTTCTACGCCGAGTGGGGCGTACCGGACACCGTGACGGGCCGTTTCGACATGATCAGCCTGCATATGGCGCTCGTCTTCCGCCGTCTGCGATCGGACGATCAGGCTATCAAGGACTTCTCCCAGGCCGTGTTCGATCTCTTCTTCAAGGACATGGATCGCTCCCTGCGGGAGATGGGGGTAGGCGACCTCTCCATCTCCAAGCGCATCCAGAAGATGGGCAACCTCTTCTTCGGCCTCCTGGCCGCCGTGAACGCCGCCATGGACAGCCGGAACATGCAGGCGCTCGATGACGTTCTCTCCCGCAATGTCTATGCGGAGATCGAGAATCCACCGGTGCGCAAGCTCTCCCAGTACATGGTCGAGCAGTCCGAGTTCCTGGGCGGTCAAACGATCGACGCCATCATGGCCGGCAACCTGAGCATGGAAATCCAGACCTCATGACCAAGCGTCAAGACGAATCCGCACTCGATGCCTCCATCCGCATCGACCACCTGCCGCCCGAAGGGCGCGACCTCAAGCTTTCGGCCAATGCCGAACAGCGCGTCGCGCTCGCCGAGCGGCTGATGATCACGTCCGTCGAAAAGCTCGACGTGACCCTCAACGCCGCTCCTTTCCGTGGCGGTATCCGTGTTCTCGGCCGGCTGATCGCAACCATCACGCAGCCTTGCGTGGTGACCTTCGTTCCGGTGACCCAGGACATCGATGAACCCATCGACCGGGTATTCCTCCCCGGGCGCGAAAAGCAGCATACGCCAGGCGCCGAAGTCTTCATCGACATGGAAGAGGAAGATGCCCCCGACTATTTCGAGGGCCCTGAGGTCGATCTCACCGAATTGATCGTGGAAACGCTTTCGCTGGCCATCGATCCCTATCCGCGGGCGCCCGGCGCCAGTCTGGCCGATATCCCCCGGGAACCTGCCGACGAGCCGGAATCGCCATTCTCCAGCCTCAAATCTCTTCGAGACAAAGGCGATAAGAGCTAAAGTGCTCCTCATCTGCGGGACTTGCGCCGACTCCCTGATTGGATATCTTGGCGCCACGCCGCCGTAGGCCGCACAAAAGGGCGATATGAACGACAGAATCAGAATCTCCGTGGACGCCATGGGCGGCGACATTGGTCCGCGCGTGGCCATACATGGAGCTGCTCTTGCCCTGAAGGAGCGCAAGAACACCAGCTTCATCTTCCACGGCCGCAAGGAAGAGATCGAGCCGCTGCTCGACGAATTCCCTGCGCTCAAGCCGGTTTCCGAAGTCCGTCACTGCGACAATGTCATTGCGATGGACGAGAAGCCCAGCCAGGCCTTGCGCAAGGGCCGCAACAATTCCTCGATGTGGGCCGCGCTCCAATCGGTCAAGGACGGGGAGGCGGACGTTGCCATCTCCGGCGGCAATACCGGCGCACTGATGGCCATGGCCACCTTCTGCCTGCGTCCGATGGAAGGCATCTCTCGCCCGGCGATCGCCGCCATCTGGCCGACGCTGCGCTCCGACATCGTCGTGCTCGACGTTGGCGCCACCGTAGGCGGGGACGCCAAGCAACTTGTGGATTTCTCGGTCCTAGGCGCCGCGCTGGCGCGGGCCCTGTTCGATCAGGACCTGCCCACCGTCGGGCTGCTCAATGTGGGCAGTGAAGAGGTCAAGGGACTCGAAACCGTCAAGGAAGCCGGGCGCATGCTCGGCCATGCCAGCGGGGCAGGGTTCCTCTACCACGGCTTCGTGGAAGGCGACGACATCGGCAAGGGCACGGTCGACGTGGTCGTGACCGAAGGCTTTACCGGCAATATCGTGCTCAAGACCGCCGAAGGTACGGCGCGCCAGGTGGCGGGGTACCTGCGCAGTGCGCTGACCGCCAATTTCATGTCCAAGGTCGGTGCGTTCTTCGCCCGGCAGGCCCTGACGGCGCTGCGCCGCAAGATGGATCCGCGCACCGTCAACGGCGGCGTGTTCCTGGGTCTTAACGGTATCGTCATTAAGAGCCATGGCGGTACCGATGAAATCGGCTACAAGAGCGCTCTTGGCCTCGCCTACGAAATGGCGCGTAGCCATTTGATCGACAAGATTTCCGAGGGTCTGTCGCGGTTCCCACCCATCGTGGAGAGCCAGCCGGAACTCGAAGCTGAGGGAAAACCTGCGTGAGTGAGTTGCGATCGATAGTCCGTGGCGTTGGCGGTTACCTGCCCGAGCGGGTGATGACCAACGACGAAATGTCCAAGATCGTGGACACCTCGGACGAGTGGATTCAGCAGCGTACCGGTATCAAGCAGCGCCATATCGCGGCGGAAGGCGAACTGACGTCCGACCTGGCAGTTGCCGCGGCCCGAAAGGCGCTCGACGCGGCGGGCCTGGGCATTGAAGGCATCGACCTGGTGATCGTTGCCACTACCACCCCGGACATGACGTTCCCGGCCACCGCCGCCATCGTGCAGCAGAAGCTGGGCATGCATCACGGGGCCGCATTCGACCTCCAGGCGGTGTGCTCGGGCTTCGTCTACGCCGTGGCGACTGCCGACAGCCAGCTCAAGAACGGCCTGGGCAAGCGTGCCCTCGTGATTGGCGCCGAGACGTCCTCGCGCATCCTCGACTGGACGGATCGGACCACCTGCGTGCTCTTCGGCGACGGCGCCGGCGCCATGGTGCTCGAGCTGGCCGAAAAGGACGCGGAAGATCGCGGCATCCTGGCCTCGAGCCTGCGCTCTGACGGCCATCACTGGAACAAGCTCTATACCGATGGCGGCCCATCCTCGACGATGAGCATCGGCCACATCCGCATGGAAGGCAAAGAGGTCTTCAAGCACGCGGTGGGCAACATCACCGATGTCGTGCGCGACGTGTTCGAGAAGACGGGCACCACTGTCGATGACCTCGACTGGTTCGTGCCGCACCAGGCCAACAAGCGCATCATCGACGGCGCCGGGGTCAAACTCGGAATACCGCCTGAAAAGGTCGTGCTGACCGTTGATCGTCATGCCAACACGTCTGCGGCGTCCGTGCCGCTGGCGTTGAGTGTGGCCGTCGAGGACGGACGGATCAAGAAGGGCGACCTGGTGATGCTCGAAGCCATGGGTGGCGGGTTCACCTGGGGCGCATCGTTGATCCGCTGGTAAAAGGCGCGTTGACCGCCCATGCCGCTGAGCGCTAGTCTAAAAGTGCCGGGGGCGGAGGGGCTTAACCGGAACCATAGAGGCGGAGCGGGGTGCGAATGGCACAAAAAACTGTGACGCGAGCGGATTTGGCAGAGGCAGTCTATGAAGCTGTCGGCCTTTCCAGGACCGAGTCGGCAGAACTCGTGGAAAGAGTTCTAGGCCTTATCGGTGACGCCCTTGTGAAGGGCGAGCATGTCAAACTTTCGTCGTTCGGCTCGTTTCAGGTTCGTTCCAAGAACGAACGGATCGGGCGGAACCCGAAGACAGGCGAGGAAGTACCCATTCTCCCCCGTCAGGTTCTGGTGTTCAAACCGAGCAACGTGTTGAAATCCAAGATCAACAAATCTATGGTTCGTGCTGGAAAATAAAGCGTTCTTCGTAAGGAGGCCGTGAGGTGGAAAAATCACCGGACGCCTTCCGCACCATTTCGGAAGCCGCAGAGGAGCTCGATCTCCCCCAGCACGTGCTGCGCTTCTGGGAGACGCGCTTCTCGACCATCAAGCCGCTCAAGCGCGGCGGTGGCCGACGGTACTATCGTCCCGAAGATGTGTTGTTGCTCAAGGGCATACGGCATCTGCTGTATGATCAGGGCTTCACCATCAAGGGTGTGCAGCGCATCCTCAAGGATCAGGGCAGCCGCTATGTCATCGCGATCGCCGATGGCACTCCGCTGGAAAATCTGGTTCCGCTTCCCGCCGACTCGGATGACGACTCGGAGGGGTACGAGGCGCTGCCGAGCCCCGGCCAGGAACACATTCCGGCCGTAATCCCCGAGCCGAGAGCGCGTGCGCTGGACAGCGCCGATCGCGAAAAGCTCGAGGGGGTGCTCAGGGAACTGCTCGACTGCAAGCGACTGCTAGAGCGTGCCCGCGAGACCTGAAGCGATCAGGGTGCAATGAACAAAAAAAGGTCCTCCGGCATATCCTGCCGGAGGACCTCGTTCTTTTGGGGCGGAAGAGGTGGTGGCTATTCAGCCACTACGGGCACGGCATCAGGCTCAGCTTCGGCCTTCTTGCTCTGGATCGGCAGACGAACGTCCTTGAGCAGCAGGGCGAGAACGAAGCCGGCGGCGAAGAGCCCCGAGCCGAAATAGAGCACGTGCGAGAACGCCCACGCGAACGCCTCGACCATCCGGGCGCCGAGCTCGGGCGGCAATTCCTGTACTGCCTTGGGCGTCAGGTCCGGCAGGGGCACGGGAAGCTGGGCCGCGATGTCGGCGGGCAGGGCCTCCTGGGCACGCTGCAGGGCGCCATGGAGGAGCCCGCCATTGGCGGCCAGCCCGAGGGAAGCGCCGATCATGCGCGACAGCGTCAGCGCGCCGGTCGCGGCGCCGACATCGGCCCTGGGCGCGGACGACTGCACCGCCACCATCAGCGTTTGCATCTGCAGGCCCATGCAGATCGAGAAAAAGAACATCAGGATGCCGATGGCCCAGAATGGCGTGGTCGCGCTGATGTGGGTGAAGCCGTAGAGCACGAAGGCGCCCAGGGCCATGCCGATGACCGGGAAGATCTTGTAACGCCCGGTCCGTGCCGTGATGTTGCCCGAGACGATTGCGGCCAGCAGGGAGCCGATGGAGGCAGGAAGAAACAGGAGGCCGGCCATCGCGGGCGGGAGCCCGGTGATCATCTGCATTGCCAGCGCGAAGTAGTTGAGCATCCCAAGCGTGGCGACGCCCATCAGGATCGACATGGCGAGCGTGAGTGAAATCTGCCGGTTGCGCAGTAGCCCCAGGGGCAGGATGGGTTCGACCGCGCGCCGCTCGACCAGCACGAACGCGGTGAGCGCCACCACGACAACGGCAGGCAGGACGTAGATCAGCGGGCCCGAATAGCTGCCGCCAAGCGCCTCCTCGGCCCAGAACACCAGCCCCGTGACCGACGCCGCCAGCAGCAGGCCGCCGAGATAGTCGATCGAATGGCTGCGCTTTGGGCTGAACGAGGGCATGGCGAAGGCGATCACGCCGATGACGATGACGCCGAGCGGCAGGTTGATGAGGAAGATGTACTCCCATCCGAAGGTCTGGGCGATAAACCCGCCGGCGACCGGGCCGATGAGGCCGGATAGCGTGAAGACAGCCGAGCTGTAGCCCTGGTACTTGGCGCGCTCGCGCGGCTCAAAGAGGTCGGCGATGATGGCGAAGGCAGAGGTCATGAGGCCACCTCCGCCCAGACCCTGCAAGACGCGCGCCGCGATGAGGCTCTGCATCGACCACGCCATGCCGCAGGCGAGCGAACCGATGGTGAAAAGCCCGATGGCCACCATGAAGACGCGCTTGCGCCCGAAGAGGTCGCCGAGCTTGCCGTAGAATGGGGTGACGGCAGCCGTTGCCAGGAGATACCCGGCACCGACCCAGCCGAAGAGCTCGAGATCGCCAAGCGATTCCGCAATGGTCGGCAGGGCCGTTGCGATGATCTGCATGTCCAGCGAGGCCATGAACATGCCCGCCAGAACCGCGATGTAGATGACGATCTTGCGTTGCTGCGATAGCGGCGGCGCGGAGGCGGCTTGATATGTCATGGGCGAAAATCCTTCAAAAGCCGGCGACTTATCTGCCTTAGTCAATTATATGTCAAGGACACATAAATGATAGATGCACGCGATTGCTGCGCGCATGCGTTTGTGCTATAGGCGGGCTCCATGAGCGACAAGACCACCAGCCCCTCCGACCAGATCGGTTGCCATTTCCAGGCCGAAGATGCCCAACTCGAAGTCTTCGAACGCGAGGGCCTGAGCCGCCAGGCCGCCCAGGCCATTGCCGAGATCGACGTCACGATGCAGCGCATCCGTCGCGGCATCAGCAAGCGCGAATTCGCCGCCGCTCTCGTCGCGTCGCTGGGAGCCGGCGCCGAACTCCAGCACCTGGATGCCATGGGCGCCATCGCCAACTGGGGGCACCAGTCCGCTGAAACCGAGGTCACCGTAGGCCTTGTAGCCGAACGCCTCAATATCGATCCGTCGCGGGCCAGCCGGCTGGTTGCCGAGATCGTCGACAAGGGTTTCGCGCGTCGCGTCGCGTCCCAGGGTGATGCGCGGCGCATTTGCCTCGAGTTGACCGAGGCCGGTCATGAGTTCACCCGCAAGTTCCGTGAGCGCAAGTGGCGCATGCTGGCACGCTCCATGAGCACCTGGAACGAGGACGAAATCGTCACGTTCGCACGCCTGCTGGAGCGCTTCAGCCATTGGGGCAGGGACGGCCTCTCGGTCGTCGCCGAGTTCGAGGACGCCGACCAGGAAATGGCCGAAGTCAAATAGCCGAACCGCGTGCGACGATTTGTGCGGGCGGCGCTCGCTTAATGGATCGTTTACATTTGCGGAACGGAGCGTAAATAGACGCGCCCCGTGACAAGCGGGATTTCTTGCAGTACCGCGCCTCACGGTCCTCGTAACGGTTCGAGGCGCCTTTTCCGTTTCCGGAGCACTTCCTCAATGTCTTCCATAGCCGCTTCGCCGGCTGCCGTTCCGGCCAATTCGCGCACTCGCGTGCTGCTGGCCAGCCTCATCGGCACCACCATCGAGTTCTACGACTTCTACGTCTATGCGACTGCGGCCGTCCTCGTATTTCCCCATCTCTTCTTCCCCGCCGGCAACGAAACCACCGCGCTGCTGTCCTCGTTCGCCGTCTTCGGCGCGGCCATGGTGGCCCGTCCGCTCGGCGCCATCTTCTTCGGACACCTGGGCGATCGGCGCGGCCGCAAGGTGACATTGGTGGGCGCCTTGCTCACCATGGGTATCGCGACCTTCCTCATCGGCGCGCTGCCCACCTATGCCATGGTCGGCTGGTTCGCTCCGGCCCTGCTGGTGATCTTGCGCCTCGCGCAAGGCTTCGCGCTGGGCGGGGAGTGGAGCGGCGCCGCGCTGGTGGCAACCGAGAACGCTCCCAAGGGCAAGCGCGCCGTTTTCGGCACCTTCCCGCAACTGGGGGCGCCGATCGGCTTCATCATCGCCAACGGCCTGTTTCTCATCATCGCGGCAGTGCTGCCGTCCGACGATCCGTCGCGCCCGTCGCTGGCGTTCCTCGATTGGGGCTGGCGCATCCCCTTCCTGTTCTCGATCGTGATGGTGGCCGTGGGCCTCTGGGTGCGGCTGAGCCTGGTCGAGAGCGCCGCGTTCGAAAAGACTGTCAAGACAGGCCAGGTGCAGCGCCTGCCGCTCGCCGCCGTGTTCAAGGCGCACTGGAAGGAGCTCATCCTGGGCACCTTCTACATGCTGGCCACCTACGTGCTCTTCTACCTGATGACGACTTTCTCGCTCAGCTACGGGCGCGCCGCGACCGATGCCGCCGTGCCGGGCCTGGGCTTTGGCTACAACACCTTCGTGCTCATGATGATCGTGGGCGTGGTGTTCTTCGGGGTGTTCACGCTGGTTTCCGGCCCCTGGGCCGACCGCTGGGGACGCCGTCGCACGCTGATCTGGGTCACCATCGCCATCGCGCTTTTCGGCCTGGTGTGGGTGCCCATGCTTGCCGCCGGCACGTTCGGCGTGATGGCCTGGCTGATCCTCGGATTTTCGCTGATGGGCATGACCTTCGGGCCGATGGGCGCGCTGCTCCCCGAACTCTTTCCGGCCAACGTCCGCTATACCGGTTCGGGCATTTCCTACAACGTCTCCTCGATCCTTGGCGCGGCCGTGGCCCCGTTCATCGCCGTCGCGCTCTGGAGCTACGGCGCGGGGAGCCCGTTCTGGGTAGGCATCTACCTCACCTCCATGTCGGTGCTGACGCTGATCGCGTTGCTGCTCGGCAAGGAGACCAAGGACGTCGATATCGACGCCTGATGGACGACAGGAAAAAGCGCCCGTTCCGGATGGAGCGGGCGCTTTGAATCGGCAGCCTACTCCGCCGGCGCGTGGGCGCCGAACCCGGGGGCAGGGGTGGCGGCAACCGCCGCGCGATGCTCCACCTGCCAGACGCGGTGCAGATAATAGGCCTGCACGAGCAGCAGCCCGAGTTCGCAAACCCAGAGCACCCCGACCAGCCCCGGCACGCCGTTCATGATGGCGTTGAGCATGGCGATCGAGAACAGCGTGCGCACCGCAACGTCGGTAAGCCCGTTCGCCCAGCTCGGATTGATGAGCCGCAGCACCGCCCAGATGGAAATCAACGACCCGAGGAAGTTGATGAACATCATCGCGAGCGGTGACAGCTCACCTACTGCGCCGCCAAGGCCGATGGCCCCATTCACCGTATCGAGAACGTTCAGATAGACACCCGCGACGCCCGGAAGCGCCAAGGGCAGGCAGGTAACCAGATCATAGATCGCGCTGGTCCTGACGGCCCGCGCGAGTTTGACGTTGAGTGTCGCCATGACATCCCCCAGTACTGACCCGGTGGGAATGCTTACATATTTACGAAATGTTTACCATAAGCCGCTGGCAAGATGCTTAACGGCGGCGGGAGCGCGGGGCGGCATGGGCTATTCCGCCAGCCAATGATGACGATGGTGCTCGTAGACCATCTGTTCGGGCGCGGGGAAGGCAGGGTCGGCGAAACTCCCCACCGCCACCGCCACAAATCCCGCCTTGCGCGCGGGATACCAATAGACGGTGCTGCCGCAATGCGGGCAGAAGTGGTGAGTGACCGCAAAGCCGCTATCCCCGATCCGCTCATAGATGCTCGACGCGCCGGCGGGTGAGGTGTTCTCGATCCGGTAGAAGGCGGCGATCCCGAAGACAGACCCCGTGCGCCGCTGGCACTCCAAGCAATGACAGGCCGAGACCTTCTCCGGATCGCCCTTGCAGGTGACCACGAGCTGGCCGCAGGCGCATTGCGCCGTTCGAGTAGCTTTCGCACCCAATGGGTCATCGTTCATCGACGGGGATCCAGACTGCACGAGGGTTGTCAGCCTTCCACATCTGAGCGGAAAGACAAAGTCGTGACGAATGGCGGGAGATGTTTCTCTGCCGGGGCTCGGCGGCGAATGCCTGCCAAAGCCCCGGGAGAAGAGATGGTCGGAGTGGCCGGATTTGAACCGACGACCCTTTGTCCCCCAGACAGAAACACCAATATTTACTACCCCTTTCGCTTTGCGGTTTTCCGCGGGTCGGCGGGCTCCTTCGTGGGATTTTTCGTGGGACTTGCCGCATTGAGCGCTGCACGCACGTCTTCCGCCAGGGCATGGGCATACTTCTCCGTGGTGGTGATGCGCTCGTGGCCGAGCAAGTTCTGCACCACCTTCATGTTCGACTTTCTCAGCACCCGCGTGGCAGCGGTATGCCTCGTGTCGTGGAACCGAAGGTTTTCGACGCCAGCCTTTCTGATCGCGCGCCTGCTGGCCTCTCTCAGCCCCGCTTCGGTAATGGGGTAGCGCTTCCCCCGGACCAGCTTCTTCCGGCTGTCTGTGCGTCGCGCCACGTAGGTGAAGACCGCCACTTCGTGCCGCCCTCGCTCTTCCCACAAAAGCTGAAAGGTCTCATCGCTCATGGGGATGACTCGCGACTTGCTGCCCTTGCCGATCACGGTGAACTGGCGGCCAAAAAAGTCGACCCGTGACCACTCCAGGCCAACTACCTCCATGCGCCGGCAGCCGTTGAGGAACGCGAAGCGCATGGCGACGTCGTAGCCGGCGGAGAGTTGCCCTAGAACAGCAGCCTCCTCGCCTACGCTCGCTTCACGAATGCGCTCTTTGGGCTCGGTGAGGAAGTGTTCGTTCCAGAGGATCGGAACCACGGGCACCTTCCACACTCTCGCGGCGCGCGTCATGACCTTGCGCAATGGTTCAGTCATGGTGCGGTTAACGGTTGCGGGGCCAACTAGCTTTTTGGGCGTGTTCTTGTTGCCGACGCGGCGGAACTCCGCGCGGCGCTTGGCAACCAGTCTGGCAACGAGGTCGTCCGTTACGGCGGACATTGGTGTCGCCTTGCCTATGGCGGCCTCCAACCACTCCATTGACGCCAGCGTGGTCAGAGCATTCTTGTGGTGCTGGCCCACTTCCACCATGTACCGCGCCGCAGCTTCACCGAAGCTGATGTCCCTACCGGCAAATGGTCGTGCCTTTGCTGAGGCCTTAGCCTCAGATCGCACTACCTCTTGGTGTTCGAGCGCCTTGCGTTTTGAAGTTGCGCCCGTATCGCCGCTAAATCGGTGACCGTTGAGCTGGAAGTCGTACGAATACGTTTTGGAGCCGGGGCGCTTGTAGACCGACATTGAACCTGTCTCCGAGAAGCTTTGAAGGCCTCGATGTCGTCAGGCTCGTAGCGGCGGCTCATTCGCGACACGCCACGGCCCACGTTGATGAAGGGGATCGTGCCGTCTGCCGTCAAGTCCCGAAGTTGCCTATTGGATATTCCGAGCGCGTCAGCCGCCTCGGCCGGTGTGAGAAGGCCGCTCATTTTTTCGGCCTCTCGGGGGTGAGCGCGGAACGGGCGAGGATGGCTGCCATGATTTCCTTGATCGTAGTCCATGGAACCATGCGTCGGTAGTCTTCTTCGCCGCCTGCACTGAGCGTGATGCCGAAAGAGAACTCGCCCATGTAATCCGCTTTGGTGTCGCCGCTTGGCGTCAGCGCCTCCCGCAGCCGTGCATTCTCTGCCTCAAGGGCTTCGATGCGTGACGCCTGGCTCTCGATGAAAGTGGCGGCTTCCAGATCGAGGTCGGCATCATCATGGTGCCCAACCTCGCGCTTGAACCCGGATCGCTCCCGGAGCTTCGTCGCCATCAACTCGGTTGGCTCCGCGTGGGTTGGATTATCGATCGGCATTGGGAACCTCCGATTGGCGCACAATGAAGATTACGGCCGCACCGGCCATGCTCATCCAAAGTTTCCCGACGATCTGCCCCTCGACCAATTCCAATGAGCCGAAAGCGATCCAGAGGAAAATGGTGCTGTCGATAGCGGCGCCAGCTACTCCACTGGCCGCCACGGCTAGAGGTAAATTACGGGAGCGCAAAGGAGCATAGACAGCGAAATCTGCCAGTTCAGCGAGTGAAAAGGCCGCGACGGAAGCGATGACGAGTGACGGAGGCGCCAGGAGCGCTGAAAGGGCTGCTCCAGAAGCAATTGCCCCTAGAGCACATGTCGCACCTAGGCGCTCGTGCACGATGTCGCGGAGCACGAGCGCCGCCCCGACCATCAATACGCCGCTTGGCGCCATGAGCCCAAAGCCGACCGGCACGAGGCAAGGCCCGCTCGGAATGCACTCGGTACCGAGATTGCCGATCAGCCAGTTGGCTGCTGGGATGGTCATGGCGAAAAGTCCGAAGGCGATGTATCCGATCACTGGAACAGTTCCTTGTGCTCGTTGCGTCCGGCAATCGCCTTGCGCATGTGGGTGTGTCGGCCGATGCCGTTTCCGTCACAGCTGTCAACGCCCAGATCCTCGAAATGCTTGAAGCGCATCGGGGTGTTGACTCTGCCGGCGTGTACCCACTTATCGAGGGCCTTGGCGGCGCGAATGATGTGTTCGGCGTGGGGGCCGCATTTCCACGCGGTACTGCCGCCGATAAACACCGCATCGATTTCATCCCAGGGGATCGGCAAATCCTCTTGTCCGTCCTGGCAAACCAGGGCTAGCCGCCAGCCGCTGAGGCGAGGCTTCCAGCGCTCAAAGACTTCTAGAGTGCGACGGGCTGATCCCACGATGTCGGGAACCGCTACAAACAAGCACTGCTCTCGCCGATGTTCCTCACGCTTCAGCAGGGCCAATAGCGCCTGAATGTTGAGCTTCTTATATCCGCCGTTGTCGATAGCCCACGGGAGAGTAGGATCACGCAGGTTGTATCGTGTGAGCGCGGTCAGCAACTGACCGACTTCGCAGCCAAGTTCAGCGGCGCACTGCTGCAAGTCCTGGCCGTTGTCGAGCAGCACAATCACTGTGACGCGCCCCCCTCTTGCTGCTGTGCAGGGGCGGACGGGAGTTCGCCATAGATGCGATCAAGCTGCGGATCGTCGTCAATCCCAGCGGCGTAGCGATCGATCCAATGGCGAGCCCGGCTCAGCCATTCTCCGGTCGGCTGTTCCGGCACCAGCCGATATCCGGCAGGGATGGAAGGGGCGGGGCTGGCAATGTTCTTGGCCATGATGGCTTTGGCGATGGCGATTGCGGTTTCCCGGGCGGCACTGTGATGTTTGCCGTGGTAGGGCGCCTTATCGTCTTCTGCGATCTTCGCGCACCGCTCACGTTCGCGCCGACGGGCTTCTGCAATGATCGCAATGCTGTGGTCTCCGGACAGACCCGGATACGTCCCGAACACGTTGCGCCGGTAGGTCTCGTCATAGATCAGCGCAGCAAGCTGCTCATCGGTTCGAGAGGCCAGGTAGTTGGCTATACTGGGATGCGCCTCGACACGAAGCCGGGGATATTCGAACTCATCATGCATCATGACTGGCTCCTGATGATCGTGAAATCTCCCAATTGACGGAATCGGGCGCGGCCGAGACCTTCCGGCGATGACCCGTGAGGAAGCCAACGACCGAATGATCCTCTCCCGCTGCGTGCTCGCCGGCTGGGAGCGGGCGCTCCCGGTCGGAAGCCCCGAGGATCTGCTGCGACTGATTGGTGAAGAGATCGCCGCGCTCGAGCGCATCCTGGTCGCTCATCCGCAGAAGGTCGCCGCGGTGTCCGGCGTAATCGCGCGCTACCGAACCTTGGGCGATCGTGTGAAGGCAAAGGCCAACTAATCCCGGAACCCTGCCGAGGCGAGCCCATTGCTCTTTTGGAAGGAGAAAGTGATGGGAAGCGACAAACTCGCCACGGGGATCGCAATCGGCATCGCTATCGGTGCCGGCATTGGCTCTGCCATGGACAATATTGCGATGGGCATCGGGATCGGCGTTGCCATTGGCGCCGCGCTGGGCGGCGCTTGGCAGCACTGGGACGGTCGGGGGAAGGGTGACTGACACTTGGACTAGCCGTTCGACTTGGGCAGATAGATACGCGCCGGTGCCGGCCCAGACACATCGATCGTATAGCCACCCCCGCGCCCGGTGCCGCGGCCAACCTTAATCCGGATGCCCGGGAACGGCTTTCCGTCGGGCCCAATGCCGCCAATCTGATCCAGCACCTCGTGCGCCATACGCTCGCGGATTTCGTCTTCCGTCACTGTGGCGCGGAAGCTGATGGTTTCGGGCGTAATGAGCTTCGTCATGAAGTCGGCTCCTTGTGCCGCATGGGCCGGGTAGGGATCTTGCGTCCTTGCGGCCACGTGTTCTGCGATGTCGGGATGCGCTGTCGCTCCTCGCGGGGCTTGCGCGGCTTGAGGGGGCGGGTGCTGGCGGGCGTGTCGATAGTGATCGGCATCACCAGCACGCCACGGCGGATGCGGTTCTCTAGCGTGCGCTCCAGGCCGCGCAGCATCGTCTCGAGGACGATGGTGTAGCTGACCTTGCCGCTCCAGCCCTCGTCGAGGAAGCGATGGCAATTGGCGCAGGCGTCGGCGCCGTCGAAGTCGTGGGCCTTCTGGGCCATGCCCTTGCCGTGCCGGAAATGGGCGAACACCGTGGTTTCGTGGCCCAGGCCGGAGGGGTCGAGGCAGATGCCGACAAAACGAAGCTGGCACGGCTGGCCCTTGGCGGCCGAAAGGTACTTGTTGGAGCGGATGGGCTCGAGGCGCTGGCGGAAGGTCATGCTGCGGCTCCAAGAATCTCGGTTGCGGCGTCTAGGTAGCGCCAGCCTTCTGCGGTCGGCTCGTATCCGGCGCCCATCATTTCGCCGTCGTCGCTCCAGCTGCAGCGGGCGAAGACGAGCAACCCTTTCCGAGCCAGGGCGCGAACGGTACGGCGAACGAGGTGAGGTCCGAGAGAGCACCTGACGGCCACCGCCTTGAAGCTGAGGATGCCGAAATCACCGCTGGCGCCGATCCAAGCCGACATTGCTTCGGCCTCATTGGATGAAAGTTTGGCAGTCATGCTGCGCGCTCCTCGAGGAAGGCGAGCACGTCATAGCCAACGGCGTCGCAGAGTTTCTCGGTCGCTCGGTCGAAGAAGCGACGAAATTCGACCTGGTCCATGGCTTCAAAGCCGATGCTATCGACCACTACGGCGACCTCGCCGGTTTCCATGTCGACCACCTGCCGGCGAAAGCCGCAGATGAGCTTCAACTCATCGTGCAGGTGCTCGGCCGAGGGCCACCGGCCGGTAGCGTCTACGACCCGGTGCAGTACCATCCAGTAGGTGCGCAGCAGGGGGAGGGTGCGCTTGTTGCGCCGCACCAGGTCGTACTCTGTGCCGGGCGGATCGCCGTCCAGCAGTTCGAGGTCGAAGGGCGTCAGAGCCGAAACGCGGCCGCGCGCATCCTTCACCGCAATGGGGGCCGGAGCCTTATCTCGTTTCGCGGTCATGATCGATCACCCTGCCAGCAACGGGAAGGTGTGGCTCATTGCCCGCTCGCGGCCTTCTTGGGCGAGGCGCTCGATACGAGCGGCATAAGGGTCCGGCAGCACGAGATACTGTTCGCCATGGGCGTATGTGTCGTGCCAGCGGTCGTAGTCATCGGCCGAGCGGATAGCGCTCAGCGCCTGCTCTGCGGCCTTCACGTGGTCCTCAAACGGGTTCATCGAATTACTCGGCGGTTGGCTCTTAACCACCTCGGCCTTTCAGCCTCGGCCCGCCGCCCTTGCTGGTTAGGGATTGGGTTTGTCGCCAGGAAACATGTTCGCCTGGTTCTCGGCCGAGGGAGGCGTGAGCGGCAGCGCCGTCGAGACGCGTGCCAAGTGCCGAGCCTTCACCTTGTCCGCGATCTCACGGTTTTCGTCGTCGTCGGCCAGAACGCTTTCGACATCGAACTCCACCCAGACAGCCTCAAGGTCATCGACGGAGTGCGCGCCGGCCATCGCGGTGTCGAGGTCCTCGAAGAACCGGGCAGCATCGAAGTCCTGCTCGCCGGTAGCGGCCTCACGGCTTTCATCGACAATGGGGGCGTCCGGTTCGAAAGTCGGCGGGGATGGCGGAGACGGTGGCGACACGACGACGGACGGCGTGACGTCGCGCATGCCATCGGCTTCCGCGATCTCGCGCGCCTCGAACTCATCCCGAATGCCGCCCAGCACATCGCCGAACAACTCACGCAAGCAGTATCCGGCGGCTCGCCATGCCAACATGCGCTGGGGGAAGCGATACCAGGGGCTATCGTTGTCAACCTCGTAGCTGCCGCCATCCTTGCGAAACCGCTTCACGCGCGGCTGGTCCGACCAGAGCTTGGCTCGGATTGCGTCGTCCTGGCTGAACTCCACTCGCTTGTCTTCGCCGGTGTCGTTGCGCTTTGCCTCGCAGAAGCCAACCATGCGGCCATCGCGCTCTTCGCAACCAGTCCGGAGATACGCGACCCGGCCAGACTGACGAACGACATTGATTAGGCCATCGCCATAGAGCGCAGGCTTGCCGTTGATGACAGTGAAGCTGCGAAGCGCAACCATGGGCTTAAGGCCAAGCTCGGCGCCGGACATGATCGCGACAGCAACCGCACTCACAGCGTCATCGCCCTCTTTGCCGCTAACGAGAGCCGCAGGGGCCAGGCCGCCAACAAGGACGGCGCGGGCAATACGCCAGGTCTCTTCGAAGGTCTGAGGCACGATAGCCATGACCTGACCGCCACCCACAAGCGCGGCTTGACGCTGAATAGTCTGGACTTCGCCCATTATGCTGCCCTCTGTTCGCTGGCGATCGTCATGCCCGGAAGCTCGACGCCGGACTTGGCTGCGCGATTGGCGAGGCTTTCGACGCACTCGCGGATTTCAGGACGATCCTTCAGCGCCAAGAGCAGCGCATCGAAATCAGTGATGTTGGCCGAGACGAACGTGCGGAGCGCGACGCGGGCGCCGGTTCTGCCAGCGGAGGCATTGCGCGCCTCGGCTTCCTTCGTCTTGGCGGCGGCTTCGTGTTCCAGCCGTTCGGCCTCGGCGCGCGCGGCATCATCGTTCGCGGCGGCGGCCTGCCGGGCGGCTTCCTCGGCTTTGCGGCGGACACGATCGGCTTCCTCCTGCGCCTTGCGGCGACGCTCGTTCTCCAGGCGCTGCTGTTCCTGCAGATAGGCGTCGAGGTGGCGCTTGAGCTTCTTGCTCAACGTGTCGGGCTCTTCCTTGAGGTCGCGCCACTTGTCGTCGACCTTCCGGCCGCCGTCGAGGAACGGCTGTTTCTCGACCTTATGCAGGTCGGTGGCGCGGCTCTTGAGGCCAGATAAGCGCTTGGTCAGCACTGCGATCTGATTGGCCTGATCCTGCGTCGTTACCGGCGCCTTGAGGTATTCGGCGGCGATCTCATGCTCGGCTGCAAGCTCGATCTTGAGCGCTTCGAACGGATCGGTCGGCATGTTGCTCAGTGCAGGTGCCGGCGGCTCGTCGTGCCAGCGCTCGCCGGCGACAACGGCCCGGTATTGCGCCTCTGTGATCGGCTTGTCGCAAACCCAGGTCCAGATATCTGCTGCGTCGGCCGCCCTCTGGTCTACCAGAGCGACGAGCTTCCCGTCCTCGCCGCGCCAGATCGCGACGGGCACGAAGGGACCATCTTTGTAGAGGCGACGGCGATAGAAGCCGCATTGGGCATCGCCGTCATGGACCGGACCGAAGGTACCTTCGAGGGCAGCGGCCCAATAGGCGTAGTCGGGGTGAACCGTCATTTGGCGAGTTCCTCCAGTTGCCGCGCGAGGCGGTTGATTTCGTCTTGGTTGGTGGGCAGTGGGGCAGGATGATCGTGGAAGCCGCTGTCGTCTCTGGTGAGGATGAAGGGCCGGTATTCCCATGCGCCCGTGGCCGGGTTGATCGTCGGCTTGATCGTGGTGAGGGTGATGGAGAGGGTCATGCCAGAGCCGGCATAGCGGCAATGGCGCCGTCGAGCGTGACGAGCCCAGCCTCAGCATCCAGCCGAGCGCGATTGAACGCTGCGAAGTTCAGCGCGTCGGGATCGGTAAGGCGGAAATCTCCCGGCGCCACAAAGGTCTCGATAGCGCCGACGATCACTTCGGTGGCGTCGATGCCGCAATCGCCTTTGATGAAGTTCACCGCCCAGACGCAGTCGCCGACATCACAGATCAGCTCGCTTCCGTCAGGCAGTTCGACGAAGAGCATGAGGTCGCGGGTCTTGCCGCTACGGTCGTGTCCAACTCGTGCAGTGATCTCGGCGGCGCTCATGTCGGTCTCCATCGGTGATCTGATGGAGCGAATGTAACAAGAATTGCTACACAGTCAAGTTGAATGTAGCAAAAGATGCGACATGTGGAAATCGGCAGACGCGCGATAGATTCGATTCGACATCTGGCCGAAATCGATGCTCAATGAGAACGAAACAAGAACAAAGAGGGGCGCGGTATGCGCAAAGACGAGCGGTCAATCGTGCTGCATGTTCGTTGCAGTCATTGCCTGAAACTGTACCAGCGAGACGTACGCGTGCCGGAGGGCGACGATGTGCCATTGGACGGCGAGGAACTCGTGGAAAGCGAATTCGTCCGGAACCTCACGTTTCGCTGTCCAAAATGCGAGGCGGTTTACGCCGAGATCGTCGCTTTCAAAATACAGGCGTCTGAGCGCTCGCGCCCAGAGCCTAGTGCGCTGGCATTGTCACAGTTACGGCCGGATCAGGTTCGTCGTCGAGGCTGAAGTGCACGACGAAGCTTCCGCCCGGCGCCTGGTAAGGACCGCAGCGTTTCACTGCCCTTACGAAGGCTTCAACAGCCGCCTTGCTGATCTCCGTGTTCGGAACCAAGGTCGTAACTTCGATGTTGGACGCTCTGCCCAAGGCGTCTACGGAAACCGTCGCCTCAATCTGAAGGTCGTTCAGGTTTGCGGCCTGCGGGGGGATAGCGAAGCACGCAAGAACTTGGCGCCCCGGATCGTCGGCAGCTACCGCGGGCAGGGTTAGTAGCGGCGCAAGTAGGATCGCTGAGAACTTCACAATGGCAACTCATTGAGGGTGCGACGAACAAGGGCTTTCACTTCAACTAGGACGCCATTGTCAGCCCATGAATCGTGTTCAACGACAATGGGCCTGTGTCTCGGGTTCGACGATCGTGGGTGAAACTCTATGCGGTCGGGGAAGAACTCGATCTGCTTGATCGATAGTTCGCGGGTGTGGCCGCCGTCACGAGTTCGCTGTACCACGACGACGAGGTTGTCTCGGAGCGGAACACGGCCAGCGATGTCATCGTAGCGCAGAGCCACAACTCGCGATCCCGGCAAGATCGGGAAGGGCTCTAGATTGTTCATCGAATCTCCCGAGACCTCATAGATTTCTTGGGTCGCTTCTGGAAAGCGCTCATCTGGCGGGAGCGACACCCATTCGAGCTCGGATTGGTCTAGCTCATCAACCTCGCGCCAAGCACCTGCTTCGACCGTACCGGCCACATGCGCGGCCACGAGGGGTCTGGCTGACTGCCGAACTTCCGGCGGGACTTTATCGTTTGCGCCTCGCGGTGGCGAGTTAAGCATCAGCGCCTCGGCGGTGGTTCCCAGAAGCGGAGCCATTTGCTCGGCTCGATCTAGCTTGAGCTTGGTGTGGTCATTCGCCAGGCGATTGATAGTGGCGCGTGAGACGCCAAGTTCGTCCGCTAGCTGCTCCTGCGACAGCCGTGATGATGCCAAAAAAGGTGCGAGCCAGTTAGCCATGCGACAGTTATTGAGCATGGCTGCTCAAACGACTATGCCATAAAATGTTACATATGACTTGACTGAAGGTGTAGCGTGTAGCAAATATTGTTACATGAAGCTTGAAACCTACATCCGCGACAACACGACGGTCACTGCGTTTGCAAAGCGCATCAAGCGCAGTCGGGCGCAGGTTCATAGGTACCTCCGAGGTGAAAACCTGACGAAGGGGATCATCGAGGAAATCTGCGAGGCGACCGGCGGCCAGGTGCAGCCGGCGGACTTCTTTGCCGAGCGCGAGGCCGCGGCATGACCCGCGCTCCTCGCAAAGGCTGGTGGTATCGCGCCAGCATCGAACAACGCCTGGCGCAGATCGATGGCGGCGTTGAGTGCGGCTTGACCGCGCGGCAGGTCGCCATGGTGAGCGGTGTCGACATGGATCGTCACCCGGCCCAGGTCGTCGCCAGCTTCGCAATCAAGCACGGGCGCCATTTTCCCAACGGCAGGGCCTCTGGCGTTCAAAAGACCGGGCTTCGCATCGGTGGCATCAAGCGCGACCGTTCCCAGTATTTGCGCGGCAACAATGTCGACTTCTGGAACGGCGATGCTCATCGCGACCCTGTCGAGGTCGAGGAGGTCAGCTTCTGATGTCCGCCGACAGTGTCGCCCAGGATCAAATCGTGGCTTTCGTGGATCGCATCCTGCGCCTCAAGGAAGAGGCGAAGGCGATCAATGCTGACATTCGCGAAATCTACGCCGAAGCCAAGGGAAATGGGTTCGACAAGACTGTGCTCGGCAAGTTGGTGACCTATGTCGAGAAGCGGTCGAGTGATCCCAACCAGCTCAACGAGGCGGAAGCGATATTCGACCTCTACCTCGAAGCCTACGATAGCGCGAAGGGGCGAGTTGGCACGGCACGTGCTACGCACGGGCATGCGTCCGACCCGTCGCGCAATCTCCAGGCATCGCCAGGCGCCAGTACCACCATGTCGGTTGGCGATGCGACCATCGATATGGCCACTGGCGAGATAGTCGAACCCCAGCCGGAAACGGCTGAGCAGTCGCACACGGACGCCATCGATCTCCAGGGGTTCTCTGTCGATGATCCGGGTTGGACCTCTTTCGCTGGCACGGAGGGCGACGAAGGCCAGCAACCCATTCAGCCGGAAACGGCGAACGAAGCGCCCATGGAAGTATTCGGGGACAGTGTGGCGGTCGCGACGGCGCCTCCGAGCAAGTCTGTCGACATTCTTCCCGGCGGGGACGTAGCTGCGCATCTCGACGGAGATAAGCAGCCTCCCGCCGCATCCCATTCCAATCCCGCCAGCTCCGAGCCCCCAAGCATGCTGGCAGGAGATGGGGGCGGCGAAAGCCCTCTCGCCGCTCCCCTCATCAAATCGCCTGGCGCGACCTGGCTCGAGCGCTGCCCGCTCGCGCCGGTGCGCTGGCACGAATTCTCCCGTTGCTTCCCTGAATTGTGGGGCCCGGGGCGCGCCGAGCTGTCGGACGACATTCGCGCCAATGGCGTAACCCACCCCATCGTCAAGATCGGGGATGAGGTTCTCGACGGCCGGGCACGCTACACGATCGCCCGCGAACTGGGCATGGAATACCCGGTCACGGAATACGCCGGCGCCGATCCGCTGGCCGACGTCATCCGCTGGAACCTGGCAAGTCGGCAGCTTTCGACGAACGAACGCAAGGCCATCGCGACCAAGCTGATGAAGCTGCCCAACGTCGCGCATCGCGCCTCCGAAATTGCCCAATTGTTCGGGCTCGAGACGGAGGAGGCCGCGTGATGAGCGACGTTGCCTTCGTCTCGGCCTGCATTATCGGCGTCCTTATGGTCGCCGCCATCACTCTGCTGCTGCAAAGCCTGGGAGGTCTGCTTTGATCTCGCTCGCGTCCACTCGGCTACAGGCGTCCGGACACGGCCGCGCCGGGGTCGGGCGCGTAGGGTCTAGCCGTGTCCAGGCGGCTGCAGCTTTCGCTTCGGTCGGTGCTTTGTCCCTTGGCGCTGACTGGCTGCGGACGCGATTGATCCTCCTCCCCAATCGCGTCCGCTCTCTTCTCGATCTCGTCTGCAAGCGCTCGGAGTACTCCCGGCAAGGTCTCTCCAAGTCGCCTCATCATCCTTCGCGTCCTTTCTATCCCGCCTCGCTGGCATGGACCCACCATGCCAGCGAGCGAGGACAAGGACGTGGCTTTCTCACCCAAGAGCTTGGACGAGTCATCCAAGAACGAGGCGCCCATGACTGACGCCACCCTAGCGACTGAAATTCTTCAAGAGGCCTTCCCGGTATCGGCGAGCCGCAACGTCAAGGCTGCGATCGGCGAGGCTTTTCAGGCGCTCAAGGGTCGCGAGCGACACCTGGCGCAGTCCAACCCGGAAGTCTTGCGGGAAAGGCCGCGTGCCTGGACCGAGCGTCGCGTCCGGTCGATCTGGAACGGCAAGGAAGCCAAACGGATCGACCATTATGAAATCGAAGATCTGC
>Ga0182743_1000467_pt1 | contig 50522 bp, 47 predicted proteins | sample eDN3rd30CKraftOP_FD_128522 | JGI IMG/M metagenome (GOLD analysis project Ga0182743, IMG submission 128522) | Enriched Organic Plus compost microbial communities from Emeryville, California, USA - eDNA 3rd pass 30_C Kraft OP (version 2) (version 2) ... | reverse complement strand
CGCGCCAGTTCGAAGACCTCAAGCGCGAAGCGCCGCTGCTGGACGTGTGGTTCCAGGACGAGAACCACGGCCTGGCCGTGGGCGCCTACGGCGCCATGCTGGAAACCCACGACGGCGGCAAGAACTGGGAAGACGTCAACGAGCGCCTGGACAACGAGGACCAGTTCCACCTCAACGGCATCGCCGCGGTGAAGGATTCCGGCCTGCTGGTGGTGGGCGAATCCGGCAGCCTGTTCCGCTCCAAGGACTGGGGCGCCACCTGGGAGAAACTGCAGGGCCCCTACGAGGGTTCGCTGTTCGGCGCCGTCGGCACCGCCCAGCCCGGCACCGTGCTGATCTACGGCTTGCGCGGGCACCTGTTCCGCTCCACCGATTTCGGCGACACCTGGCAACAGGTGGCGCTGCCCATCGCCGGTGACGGCACCCTGGAGTTCGGCCTGGCCGAAGGCTCGCTGCTGCCCGATGGCAGCATCGCCGTGGTCGGCAACAGCGGCAGCGTGCTGGTGAGCAAGGACGACGGGCGCACCTTCAACATCTTCAACCGGCCCGACCGCCTGGCGCTGGCCGGGGTCGGCGCGGCCGGCGACGGCAACCTGGTCCTGGTCGGCCAGGGCGGCATCCACCTGGCTTCGGCGACCGGCGCCGAGCTGACAGAACAACAATGAGCCGGGGAAGCCCTATGAACGCAGTCAACTCGCATCACCAGGACAAGGCGACCCTGCTCGAACGCCTGATCTTCAACAACCGTCCGATCGTTATCATCCTCTGCCTGCTGGCGACCCTGTTCCTCGCCTTCCAGGCGACCCAGGTGCGGCCGTCCACCAGCTTCGAGAAGATGATCCCGCTCAAGCACCCGTTCATCCAGAACATGCTGAGCCACATCAACGACCTCTCCAACCTCGGCAACACCGTGCGTATCTCGGTGGAAGCGGTGAACGGCGACATCTTCACCAAGGAATACATGGACACCCTGCGGCAGATCCATGACGAGGTGTTCTATATCCCCGGCGTCGACCGTTCCGGCCTGAAGTCGCTGTGGAGCCCCAGCGTGCGCTGGACCGAGGTGACGGAAGAGGGCTTCGCCGGCGGCGAGGTCATCCCGCAGACCTACGACGGCTCGGCCAAGGCCCTGGACAAGCTGCGCGACAACGTCCTCAAATCCGGCCAGATCGGCCGCCTGGTGGCGAACAACTTCAAGTCCAGCATCGTCGACGTGCCGCTGCTGGAGGTCTACCCCGACGCCCAGGACCAGAGCAAGCTGCTGAAGCTGGACTACCGCCAGTTCTCCCATGAGCTGGAAGAGAAGATCCGCGACAAGTACCAGGCGCAGAACCCCAACGTGAAGATCCACATCGTCGGCTTCGCCAAGAAGGTCGGCGACCTGATCGACGGCCTGGTCATGGTGGTGGGCTTCTTCGGCATCTGCTTCGTCATCACCCTGGTGCTGCTGCTGTGGTTCACCAAGTGCGTGCGCTCCACCATCGCCGTGCTCTCCACCACCCTGGTGGCGGTGATCTGGCAGCTCGGCCTGTTGCACACCATCGGCTTCGGGCTGGACCCATACTCGATGCTGGTGCCCTTCCTGATCTTCGCCATCGGCATTTCCCACGGGGTGCAGAAGATCAACGGCATCGCCCTGCAGTCCAGTGACGCGGAAACCCCGCTGCTGGCCGCGCGGCGCACCTTCCGCCAGCTGTTCCTGCCCGGCATGATCGCCATCCTCGCCGACGCCGTGGGCTTCATCACCCTGCTGGTGATTGACATCGGGGTGATCCGCGAACTGGCCATCGGCGCCTCCATCGGCGTGGCGGTGATCGTCTTCACCAACCTGATCCTGCTGCCGGTGGCGATCTCCTACATCGGCATCAGCAAGCGCGCCGTGGAGCGCAGCAAGAAGGACGCCGTGCGCGAGCACCCGTTCTGGCGCCTGCTGTCCAACTTCGCCAGCGCCAAGGTGGCGCCCATCTCCATCCTGATCGCCCTGGTGATGTTCGCCGGCGGCCTCTGGCAGGGCCACCACCTGAAGATCGGCGACCTCGACCAGGGCGCCCCGGAACTGCGCCCGGACTCGCGCTACAACCAGGACAACGACTTCATCATCCGCAACTACTCCACCAGCTCCGACGTGCTGGTGGTGATGGTCGAGTCGGCGGCCGAGGGCTGCTCCAGCCACCAGACGCTGCAGGCCATCGACGAGCTGTCGTGGAAGCTGGAGAACACCGAGGGCGTGCAGTCGGCCATCTCCCTGGTCACCGTGTCCAAGCAGGTGATCAAAGGCATGAACGAGGGCAACCTGAAGTGGGAAACCCTGTCGCGCAACAAGGACGTGCTGAACAACTCCATCAGCCGCGCCGACGGCCTGTACAACAGCGCCTGCTCGCTGGCGCCGCTGCTGGTGTTCCTCAACGACCACAAGGCCGAGACCCTCGACCGCGCCGTGCACGCCGTGCAGGAGTTCGCCAAGGATCACGAGAAGGATGACCTGAAGTTCAAGCTCGCCGCGGGCAACGCCGGCATCGAGGCGGCCACCAACGAGGTGATCAAGCAGTCCGAGCTGATCATCCTGGTGCTGGTGTACATCTGCGTGGCGGTCATGTGCATGATCACCTTCCGCTCCTTCACCGCGACCCTCTGCATCGTCCTGCCGCTGATCCTCACCTCGGTGCTGGGCAACGCGCTGATGGCCACCCTCGGCATCGGCGTGAAGGTGGCGACGCTGCCGGTGATCGCGCTGGGCGTGGGCATCGGCGTGGACTACGGGATCTACATCTACACCCGCCTGGAGACCTTCCTGCGCCAGGGCCTGTCGCTGCAGGAGGCCTACTACGAGACGCTGAAGTCCACCGGCAAGGCCGTGCTGTTCACCGGCCTGTGCCTGGCCATCGGCGTGGCCACCTGGATCTTCTCGGCGATCAAGTTCCAGGCCGACATGGGCCTGATGCTGACCTTCATGCTGCTGTGGAACATGTTCGGCGCGCTCTGGCTGCTGCCGGCCCTGGCCCGCTTCCTGATCAACCCGGAGAAGGTCCGGGCGAAGAAGGCCTCGATCCTGGTCCACTGATCCTGGCGTGACCCGGAAAACCGCGGCTCCGGCCGCGGTTTTTTTTGCCCGTCGGGGCGAGGGCGGGTCCACAGACGGGAAATATCCGAACGTGTAGGAGCGGGCCCTGCCCGCGAATCGCGCGCAGGGCGCGCTCCTACAAGGAAGCGCTGCTGAGGTGCTTTTCGTAGGCGCGAGCTTGCTCGCGAACGGGGTTTGCAGGGGACTTTAGGTGCTGGGCTTTAGAGCGCCCTCTCCCCAACCCTCTCCCGCAAGCGGGAGAGGGGGCTGTCCTGAGCGGCCGGAAAATCCGCAGCCATCCTGATACTCCTGGCTACGTCGCCACTCCCACCGTTAGCCTTGGCCGCCCCCCGGGATTTCGTCTGAAATCCGCGCCACACCTGGCTCCGGCAAAGTTGGAACACTTCCTGCAAATACCCTGTCGGCGCCACTCTCGGCGTCAAAAGTTTGTTGTACCAGGGTAGGGGAGTTCGGGGTGGATCGTACGCAATTGATCGGAACAGTGCGCAGCAACCTGGCCGGCCTGGGCCGTGGCAACCTGGGTGTGCCGCTGCTGCTGCTGGCGATGCTGGGCATGATGACCCTGCCGATCCCGCCGTTCCTGCTGGACGTGCTCTTCACCTTCAACATCGCCCTGTCCATCGTCGTCCTGCTGGTCTGCGTGTACGCCCTGCGCCCGCTGGACTTCGCCGTGTTCCCGACCATCCTGCTGGTCGCCACCCTGCTGCGCCTGGCGCTGAACGTCGCCTCCACCCGCGTGGTGCTGCTCCACGGCCACGACGGCCACGCCGCCGCCGGCAAGGTGATCCAGGCCTTCGGCGAAGTGGTTATCGGCGGCAACTACGTGGTCGGCATCGTGGTCTTCGCCATCCTCATGATCATCAACTTCGTGGTGGTCACCAAGGGCGCCGGGCGGATCTCCGAGGTGAGCGCACGCTTCACCCTCGACGCCATGCCCGGCAAGCAGATGGCCATCGACGCCGACCTCAACGCCGGCCTCATCGAGCAGGCCGAGGCCAAGAAGCGCCGCGCCGAGGTGGCCCAGGAAGCCGACTTCTACGGCTCCATGGACGGTGCCTCGAAATTCGTCCGCGGCGACGCCGTCGCCGGCCTGCTGATCCTCTTCATCAACCTGATCGGCGGCGTCGCCATCGGCGTGATCCAGCACTCCATGTCGTTCGGCGACGCCGGCAAGGTCTACGCCCTGCTGACCATCGGCGACGGCCTGGTGGCGCAGCTGCCGTCGCTGCTGCTGTCCACCGCCGCGGCGATCATGGTGACCCGCGTGTCTTCCTCCGAGGACATGGGCCAGCAGGTCAACCGGCAGATGTTCGCCTCGCCCAAGGCGCTGGCCATCTCCGCCGCCATCCTCATCGCCATGGGCCTGGTCCCGGGCATGCCGCACGTCTCCTTCATCGGCCTCGGCGCCGTGGCCGCCGGCGGCGCCTGGATGATCGTCCAGCGCCAGCGCAAGGCGGCCCAGGCCGAGGTCCAGGAAGCCCAGCGCCAGCAGGAACTGCTGCCGGCCCAGCGCAGCCAGGAAACCAAGGAGCTGGGCTGGGACGACGTCACCCCGGTGGACATGGTCGGCCTGGAGGTCGGCTACCGGCTGATCCCCCTGGTGGACCGCAACCAGGGCGGCCAGCTGCTGGCGCGGATCAAGGGCGTGCGCAAGAAGCTGTCCCAGGACATGGGCTTCCTGATGCCTTCGGTGCACATCCGCGACAACCTCGACCTGCTGCCCAACGCCTATCGTTTGACGCTCATGGGCGTCAGCGTGGCGGAAGCGGAGATCTACCCGGACCGCGAGCTGGCGATCAACCCCGGCCAGGTGTTCGGCACCCTCAACGGCATCGCCGGCAAGGACCCGGCCTTCGGCCTGGAAGCGGTGTGGATCGAGCCCGGCCAGCGCGACCAGGCGCAGTCCCTGGGCTACACCGTGGTGGACGCCAGCACCGTGGTCGCCACCCACCTCAACCAGGTGCTGCACAAGCACGCCCACGAGCTGCTCGGCCACGAGGAAGTCCAGCAACTGCTGCAACTGCTGGCCAAGACCTCGCCGAAGCTGGCGGAAGAACTGGTTCCGGGGCTGATTTCCCTGTCCACGCTGCTCAAGGTCCTGCAGAACCTGCTGCAGGAACAGGTGCCGGTGCGCGACATCCGCACCATTGCCGAGGCCATCGCCAACGTTGCCGCCAAGAGTCAAGATCCCGCCGCCATGGTGGCAGCGGTACGCGTGGCGCTGAGCCGCGCAATCGTCCAAGGCATTGTGGGACTAGAGCCGGAGCTGCCTGTGATCACCCTGGAACCCAGGTTGGAACAGATCTTGCTGAACAGTATGCAGAAGGCCGGGCAAGGTTCGGAAGACGGCATTCTGCTGGAGCCGGGCATGGCGGAAAAACTGCAACGCTCGCTGGTCGAGACCGCGCAGCGCCAGGAAATGCTCGGCAAGCCGGCGATCCTGCTGGTGGCCGGGCCGATCCGCGCGATGATGTCGCGTTTCGCGCGGATGGCGGTGCCGAGCATGAGCGTGCTGGCCTACCAGGAAATTCCGGATAACAAGCAAGTCACCATCGTCGCCACCGTTGGACAGAACTGAAGGACAGCGCCATGCAGGTTAAACGCTTCTTCGCCGCCGATATGCGTCAGGCCATGAAACTGGTCCGTGACGAGCTGGGCGCGGATGCCGCCATCATCGGCAACCGCCGGGTCGCCGGCGGTGTCGAGCTGACCGCGGCGCTGGACTATCAACCGCCGGCAGCGGCCAGCAAGCCGAACCCGGCGCTGGAGGCCGAGCTGCGCCAGACCCAGGCGCGCATCGCCCAGGCCCGCGCCGAGCTGGACAGCCCGGTGCGCGCCGCCGCCACCGCGCGCAAGGACCGTCAATTGTACGGCGCCGAGCCGGCCAGGCGCCCGAGCCTGGCCGAGGCCATGGCCGCCCCGGCGCCCGCCGCCGCGCCGGCCGCCGTCAGCCAGCAGGCGCTGGACGCCATGCGCTTCGAACTCAACGGCCTGCGCGAACTGCTCGAAGTGCAGCTGGGCTCCATCGCCTGGAGCCAGCTGCAGCACCAGCGTCCGAAGCAGGCCGGCCTGTGGCGCCGCCTGCAGCGCATGGGCCTGCCGGCGGACCTGAGCCGCCAACTGCTCGAACGCGTGGCCTCCATCGCCGAGCCCAAGCAGGCCTGGCGCATGCTCCTGGCCCACCTGGCGCGCTCGATCCGCACCCCCGAAGAAGACCTGCTGGAGCAGGGCGGGGTGATCGCCCTGGTCGGCCCGGCCGGCATGGGCAAGACCACCACCCTGGCCAAGCTGGCGGCGCGCTACGTCCTCAAGTACGGTGCGCACAACCTGGCGCTGGTCAGCATGGACAGCTTCCGCCTGGGCGCCCAGGAGCAGATCAAGTCCCTGGGCCGCATCCTCAACGTCCCGGTGAGCCTGGTCGACCCCGGCCAGTCGCTGCTGCAGGCCATGGCGCCGCTGGCGGGCAAGCGCCTGGTGCTGATCGACACCGCCGGCCTGCCGGCCAGCGACCCGGCGCTGCGCATGCAGCTGGAAGCCCTGGCGGCGCAGAGCCTGAACGTGAAGAATTACCTGGTGCTGGCCGCGACCAGCCAGAGCCAGGTGCTCAAGGCTGCCTTGCACGCCTATCGCAGCTGCGGCCTGGCCGGCTGCATACTGACCAAGCTGGACGAGGCGGGCAGCCTGGGCGAGGCCCTGGCGCTGGCGATAGCACAACGCTTGCCGGTTGCCTATCTGGCGGACGGGCCGCGAATTCCGGATGATCTGCAGGTGGCGCGCGCGCACCAGCTGGTCAGCCGCGCGGTCAGCCTGCAGGCTCCGGAGGAGCCGTGCGAAGACACCATGGCCGGCATGTTCGCCGGCCTCTATCAGCAGCCGGCGCGACACGTCGGCTGACGGATTCCAGGGGCGCCCCCGCACGCGGGGGCGCCAGGCGGATACGGATGCTCGAGCAGATCCGTAAGCGCTGGTGGCGGGAGAGCACCGCGACCGGCAGACCCAGGCGCCAGCCGCGCCGGGGACGATGAAGAGACAAGGTAAGACTATGGGTATGCATCCCGTTCAGGTAATCGCGGTCACCGGTGGCAAGGGTGGCGTCGGCAAGACCAACGTCTCGGTGAACCTGGCGATGGCGCTGGCCGACCTCGGCCGCCGCGTCATGCTGCTGGACGCCGACCTCGGCCTGGCCAACGTCGACGTGCTGCTGGGGCTTTCGCCCAAGCGCACCCTGGCCGACGTCATCGAAGGCGAATGCGACCTGCGTGACGTGATCCTCCAGGGCCCCGGCGGCATCCGTATCGTCCCGGCGGCCTCGGGCACGCAGAGCATGGTGCAGCTCTCGCCCATGCAGCACGCCGGGCTGATCCAGGCCTTCAGCGACATTAGCGAGAACATCGACGTGCTGCTGGTGGACACTGCCGCCGGCATCGGCGATTCGGTGGTCAGCTTCGTCCGCGCGGCCCAGGAAGTGCTGCTGGTCGTCTGCGATGAACCGACCTCGATCACCGATGCCTATGCGCTGATCAAGCTGCTCAACCGCGACTACGGCATGACGCGTTTCCGCGTGCTGGCGAACATGGCGCACAGCCCGCAGGAAGGGCGCAACCTGTTCGCCAAGCTGACCAAGGTCACCGACCGCTTCCTCGACGTGGCGCTGCAGTACGTCGGCGCCATCCCCTACGACGAGTCGGTGCGCAAGGCCGTGCAGAAGCAGCGCTCGGTCTATGAAGCCTTCCCGCGCAGCAAGGCCTCGCTGGCCTTCCGCGCCATCGCCCAGAAAGTCGACAGCTGGCCGCTGCCGGCCAACCCGCGCGGGCACCTGGAGTTCTTCGTGGAGCGCCTGGTGCAGCATCCCACCACGGGTTCGACCGTATGATGAGCGGCTCCGGAGCGCTTATGTACAGCAAGACGCAGGCGCGCAATGCCCAGGAAGAGCTGATCCAGCGCTATGCGCCGCTGGTCAAGCGGATCGCCTACCACCTGCTGGGCCGGCTGCCGGCCAGCGTGCAGGTGGAAGACCTGATGCAGGCCGGGATGATCGGCCTGCTCGAAGCGGCGAAGAAGTACGACCAGGGCAAGGGCGCCAGCTTCGAGACGTATGCCGGCATCCGCATCCGCGGGGCCATGCTCGACGAGGTGCGCAAGGGCGACTGGGCGCCGCGTTCGGTGCACCGCAACACCCGCATGGTCAGCGACGCCATCCGCACCATCGAGGCGCGGACCGGACGCGATGCTAAAGATCAGGAGGTCGCTGCCGAACTCAATATGAGTCTCGACGATTACTACGCGATCCTGAGCGACACCCAGGGCAGCCGCCTGTACAGCTTCGACGACCTGCTGCAGGAAGGCGCCCAGGGCCCGGCGGAAGACACCACGCACCTGGACAACGAGCCCTCCCACGGCCTGGAGGACGAGCGTTTCCAGCAGGCGCTGGCCGATGCCATCACCAAGCTGCCCGAACGCGAGCGCCTGGTGCTGGCGCTGTACTACGACGAGGAGCTGAACCTCAAGGAGATCGGCGAGGTGCTGGGGGTCAGCGAGTCGCGCGTCAGCCAACTGCACAGCCAGTGCGCCGCGCGCCTGCGGGCCCGGCTTTCGGAGTGGCGGGCGCACTGAGCGACCGGTGGGCGCAAGGAAGTAACGGAATTTTCCGGCGGGGCGTATAGAATCCCGTCGGTTCGACACTGCTGGCCCTTTGCTATGAGGGCGGCGAAAAGGGCGGGGCACCCCGCCACCGACAAGCAACACGGCAGGCGCCGCCAAGGCGCCCGCCCAAGGGTATTCAAGGCGCGCCCGCCACGGCGCGCCGGGACTGGACGGAGGCAGGTTTGGACAAGAACATGAAAATTCTCATCGTGGACGACTTTTCCACGATGAGGCGCATCATCAAGAACCTCCTGCGTGACCTGGGGTTCACCAACACCGCGGAAGCCGATGACGGCACCACCGCGCTGCCCATGCTGCACAGCGGCAACTTCGACTTCCTCGTCACCGACTGGAACATGCCCGGCATGACCGGCATCGACCTGTTGCGCGCGGTGCGCGCCGACGAGCGCCTGAAGCACCTGCCGGTGCTGATGGTCACCGCCGAGGCCAAGCGCGACCAGATCATCGAAGCGGCCCAGGCCGGGGTCAACGGCTACGTGGTCAAGCCTTTCACCGCCCAGGTGCTGAAAGAGAAGATCGAGAAGATATTCGAGCGGGTCGGCGGCTGAAGCCGACCAAGAGGGCGTCATGGATCTCGTCAACGAATCCAAGGGGGGCGACTTCGAGTCGACCCTGAAGAAACACGCGCGCGAATTGGTCGAGAGCCTGGAGCGCGGCGAAGTGCAGCAGGCCGTGCAGCTCATCCAGGAGCTCAACGAAGCCCGTGACCGCGGCCTCTACCAGGAGGTCGGCAAGCTCACCCGCGAGCTGCACAACGCCATCGTCAATTTCCAGATCGACCCGCGCTCGCGCCACGCCGAGGAAATGTCGCAGATCGCCGACGCCACCGACCGCCTGTCGTACGTGGTGCAGATGACCGAGAAAGCGGCCAACCGCACCATGGACCTGGTGGAAGAGTGCACGCCGCTGGTCGGCCACATCGAGGGCGAGGCCAAGGAGCTGCAGGAACAGTGGTCGCGCTTCATGCGCCGCGAGCTGGGCCCGGAGGCCTTCCGCGAGCTGGCCAAGCGCGTCGAGGCCTTCCTCTACAGCAGCGCCCAGGACAGCCGCAAGCTCTCCGCGCACCTGAACGACATCCTCCTGGCGCAGGACTTCCAGGACCTCACCGGGCAGGTGATCAAGCGCGTCACCAGGCTGGTCACCGAGGTGGAGAGCAACCTGGTCAAGCTGGTCTGGATGGCTGGGCAGGTGGATCGCTACGCCGGCATCGAGCACGACCACGAGGGCCTGCGCACGGCGGTGGAAAAAGAAAGATCGTCCAAGGGTGAAGGTCCGCAGGTTGCTGCCGATAAGAGAGTGGACGTCGTATCCGGTCAGGACGATGTCGATGACCTGTTGTCCAGCCTTGGTTTTTGAGGTGTGTGAACACACCGTGGGGAGCACCGAATGAGCTTCGACGCCGATGATGAGATCCTCCAGGACTTTCTGGTGGAGGCCGGCGAGATTCTCGAGCAACTGTCCGAGCAACTCGTCGAGCTGGAAAGCCGGCCCGACGACATGGACCTGCTCAATGCCATCTTCCGTGGTTTCCACACCGTCAAGGGCGGCGCCGGCTTCCTCCAGCTGAACGCCCTGGTGGAGTGCTGCCACATCGCGGAGAACGTCTTCGACATCCTGCGCAAGGGCGAACGCCGCGTCACTTCCGAGCTGATGGACGTGGTCCTGCAGGCGCTGGACACGGTCAACGTCATGTTCGCCCAGGTCCGCGACCAGGAAGAGCCGACCCCGGCCACCCCGGAGCTGCTCGCTGCGCTGGCGCGCCTGGCCGAGCCGGGCGACGACGACGCCGTCGAAGCCGCGCCCCAGGAACAGGAAGAAGCCGACGCGCCGCAGCCCGCCGCCGAACCGGCCGCCTATGGCGACATCACCGACGCCGAGTTCGAGCAACTGCTCGACGCCCTGCAGCCGGGCAGCCAGGCCGCGCCGGCCGAACAGCCGCCGCAGGCTGAAGCGCCACAGGCCGAGGCCGCCGGCGCCGGCGACGAGATCACCGACGACGAATTCGAGGCCCTGCTCGACCAGTTGCATGGCAAGGGCCAGTTCAGCGGCGCCAGCAGCCTGCCGGAAGAGCCGGCCGCCGCGCCCGCTCCGGCCGAAGCGCCGGCCGCTGGCGACGAGATCACCGACGACGAGTTCGAAGCGCTGCTCGACCAGCTGCACGGCAAGGGCAAGTTCGGCGGTGCGACGGAAGAACCCGCCGCGCCGGTCGCCTCCGCTGCGACGGCCGAAGCCGAGGCGCCCGCCGCTGGCGGCGACAACATCACCGACGACGAATTCGAAGCGCTGCTGGACCAACTGCACGGCAAGGGCAAGTTCAGTGCCGACGCCGCTGCCACGCCGGCCCCGCCTGCCGCCCCCGCGCCGGCCAAGGCCGTCGAGCCGGCTGCCGTGGCCAAGCCCAAGCCCGCGCCCAAGCCGGCCGCCAAGCCCGCGGAGAGCCCGCGCCAGGCTGCAGCTCCCGCGCCGGCCCACGAAAAGAGCGCCAGCGAGGCGGAAACCACGGTGCGCGTGGACACCGCGCGCCTGGACGAGATCATGAACATGGTCGGCGAGCTGGTGCTGGTGCGTAACCGCCTGGTGCGCCTGGGCAGCAACAGCGGCGACGAGGCCATGGCCAAGGCCGTGGCCAACCTCGACGTGGTCACCGCCGACCTGCAGATGTCGGTGATGAAGACGCGCATGCAGCCGATCAAGAAGGTCTTCGGACGCTTCCCGCGGCTGGTGCGCGACCTGGCGCGCAACCTGAAGAAAGAGATCAACCTGGAGCTTGTGGGCGAGGAAACCGACCTGGACAAGAACCTGGTCGAGGCCCTGGCCGACCCGCTGGTGCACCTGGTGCGCAACGCCGTGGACCACGGCATAGAGTCGCCCGAGGAGCGCGAGGCCGCCGGCAAGGCGCGTGGCGGCCGGGTGGTGCTGTCCGCCGAGCAGGAGGGCGACCACATCCTGCTGTCGATCTCCGACGACGGCAAGGGCATGGACCCGGACATCCTCCGCGCCAAGGCGGTGGAGAAGGGCCTGCTGGACAAGGACGCCGCCGAGCGCCTGAGCGAGTCCGACTGCTACAACCTGATCTTCGCCCCGGGCTTCTCGACCAAGACCGAGATTTCCGACGTGTCCGGCCGCGGCGTCGGCATGGACGTGGTGAAGACCAAGATTTCCCAGCTCAACGGCATCATCAACATCTACTCGGCCAAGGGCCAGGGCTCGAAGATCGTCATCAAGGTGCCGCTGACCCTGGCGATCATGCCGACGCTGATGGTGATGCTGGGCGACCAGGCCTTCGCCTTCCCGCTGGTCAACGTCAACGAAATCTTCCACCTCGACCTGTCGCGCACCAACGTGGTCGACGGCCAGGAGGTGGTGATCGTCCGCGACAAGGCCCTGCCGCTGTTCTACCTCAAGCGCTGGCTGGTGCCGGGCGCCGAGTGCGACGAATCCAGCGAGGGCCACGTGGTGATCATCTCGGTGGGCACCCAGCGCATCGGCTTCGTGGTCGACCAACTGGTGGGCCAGGAAGAAGTGGTGATCAAGCCCCTGGGCAAGATGCTCCAGGGCACCCCCGGCATGGCCGGGGCGACCATCACCGGCGACGGGCGCATCGCGTTGATCCTCGATGTGCCGAGCATGCTCAAGCGCTACGCGCGGCGTATCTGATCCGGCGCGCGGGGACGCCCGCGCGCCCGCAAGGCTTTAATCAGGAGTGTTTATGGCTGTCAAAGTCCTGGTAGTGGACGATTCGGGATTCTTCCGCCGCCGCGTCTCGGAGATTCTTTCCGCCGACCCGCAGATCCAGGTGGTCGGCACGGCCACCAACGGCCGCGAGGCGATCGAGCAGGCGCTGGCGCTCAAGCCCGACGTCATCACCATGGACTACGAGATGCCGCTGATGGACGGCATCACCGCGGTGCGCAACATCATGCAGCGCTGCCCGACGCCGGTCCTGATGTTCTCCTCGCTGACCCACGAAGGCGCCCGCGTCACCCTCGACGCCCTGGACGCCGGCGCGGTGGACTACCTGCCGAAGAACTTCGAGGACATCTCGCGCACCCCCGAGAAGGTGCGCCAGCTGCTCTGCGAGAAGGTCCACAGCATCGCCCGCGCCAACCGCCGCTATGCCTCCGTCCTCAGCACGCCGAGCAGCAGCGTCAGCGCCCCGGCGCCGGCCAGCGCCGCGCCGCGCGCCTCCACACAGCCGGCGCCTGCCTCGGCCCCGGCGGCCTCCACGGCGCCAAAGCGTAAGCCCTACCGGCTGGTCGCCATCGGTACTTCCACCGGTGGGCCGGTAGCCTTGCAGCGGGTGCTGACCCAACTGCCGGCCAACTTCCCCGCGCCGCTGGTGCTCATCCAGCACATGCCGGCGGCCTTCACCAAGGCCTTCGCCGAGCGCCTGGACAAGCTCTGCAAGATCAGCGTCAAGGAAGCCGAGGACGGCGACCACCTGCGCCCCGGCCTGGCCCTGCTGGCGCCCGGCGGCAAGCAGATGATGATCGACTCGCGCGGGGTGGTGCGCATCCTCCCCGGCGACGAGCGCCTGAACTACAAGCCCTGCGTCGACGTCACCTTCGGCTCGGCGTCCAAGGCCTACGGCGACAAGGTCCTGGCGGTGGTGCTCACCGGCATGGGCGCCGACGGCCGCGAGGGCGCGCGCATGCTCAAGCAGAGCGGCAGCCAGGTGTGGGCCCAGGACGAGGCCAGCTGCGTGATCTACGGCATGCCCATGGCCATCGCCAAGGCCGGCCTGGCCGACGCCGTGTACAGCCTCGACGACATCGGCCGGCACCTCTCCGAGGCTTGTGGCTGATGGATGTGCTGAGCCTGGTCGGCCTGATCCTCGCGCTGGTCGCCATCATCGGCGGCAACTTCCTCGAGGGCGGGCACATCGGCGCCCTGGCCAACGGCCCGGCGGCGCTCATCGTGGTCGGCGGCACCCTGGCCGCGGCCCTGGTGCAGACCCCGGTGCTGGTGCTCAAGCGCGCCCTGAGCCTGCTGCGCTGGATAGTGCTGCCGCCGAAGGTCGACCTGGCCGGCGGCATCAACCGCGTGGTGGGCTGGAGCATGACCGCGCGCAAGGAAGGCCTGCTGGGCCTGGAGACCATCGCCGACGCCGAGCCCGACCCCTACGCCCGCAAGGGCCTGCAGCTGCTGGTGGACGGCGTGGAGCCGGAGGCCATCCGCAGCATCCTCGAAGTCGACCTGTTCAACCAGGAAGGCCGCGACCTGCAGGCCGCCAAGGTGTTCGAGGCCATGGGCGGCTATGCGCCGACCATCGGCATCATCGGCGCGGTCATGGGCCTGATCCACGTGATGGGCAACCTGGCCGACCCCAGCCAGTTGGGCAACGGCATCGCCGTGGCCTTCGTCGCCACCATCTACGGCGTGGGCATGGCCAACCTGCTGCTGCTGCCGGTGGGCAACAAGCTCAAGAGCCTGGTGCTGCGCCAGTCCAGCTACCGCGAGATGCTGATGGAAGGCCTGCTGTCCATCGCCGAAGGCGAGAACCCGCGCTCCATCGAACTGAAGCTGCAAGGCTTCGTCGGCTGAGGGGCGCTGCGCCATGGCCCGTCGACCGCCCCGCGAGGAGCACGAGAATCACGAGCGCTGGCTGGTGTCCTACGCGGACTTCATCACCCTGCTGTTCGCCTTCTTCGTGGTCATGTACTCCATCTCCTCGATCAACGAGGGCAAGTACAAGATCCTCTCCGAGACGCTGACCGGCGTGTTCAACCAGCCGGACCGTTCGATCAAGCCGATCCCGGTGGGCGACGACCGCCCGCGCACCACCCAGCAGCCCAACGACGCCATGCAGCAGGGCGGCGACGACAATGTCGACGGCGACCCGCTGACGCAGATCGCCGACGCCGTGCGCGAGCAGTTCGGCGACCTGATCGGCAGCGACCAGTTGAGCGTGCGCGGCAACGAGCTGTGGATCGAGATCACTCTCAACTCCAGCCTGCTGTTCCCCAGCGGCGACGCCATGCCGGCGGACGCCGCCTTCGGCATCGTCGAGAAGGTCGCCAGGATTCTGGCGCCCTACCAGAACCCCATCCACGTCGAGGGCTTCACCGACAACGTGCCCATTCACAACGCCCAGTATCCCACCAACTGGGAGTTGTCCACGGCGCGGGCAGCGAGCATAGTCCGCCTGCTGGCCCAGGACGGCGTCGCCCCCTCGCGCCTGGCCGCGGTGGGCTACGGCGAGTTCCAGCCGGTGGCGGACAACGCCAGCGCCGAGGGCCGCGCGCGCAACCGCCGGGTGGTGCTGGTGATCTCCCGCAACCTGGAAGTGCGCCGCAGCGTGAGCGGCGTGGGCAGCGCCAAGGCGCAGCCCGACGGCGCCCTGCGGCAGGCTGGCACGCAACCTGCACCGGTGGCTGCCAGTGGTGCGCCCGAGGCCGGAGGCGTCAATTCCCCGCCGCCGGCGCCGGCTCCTGGAAGCTGAGAAAGATGAAGTACATGAACCGAGCATACGGACCGGGGAGAGCAGCATGAAAGTCTGGGCGGTAGCCAACCAGAAGGGCGGCGTCGGCAAGACCACCTCGTCCATCGCCCTGGCCGGCCTGCTGGCCGACGCCGGCAAGCGCGTGGTGGTGGTCGACCTCGACCCCCACGGCTCCATGACCAGCTACTTCGGGCACGATCCGGACACCCTGGAGCACAGCGTCTTCGACCTGTTCCAGCGCCAGGGCGCGGTGCCCGAGGGCCTGCCGCGGCAACTGCTGCTGCCCACCAGCCACGAGAAGATCGCCCTGCTGCCGTCGAGCACCGCCCTGGCCACCCTGGAGCGCCAGTCGCCCGGGCAGAACGGCCTGGGCCTGGTGATCTCCAAGGCCCTGGCGCAACTGTGGCAGGACTTCGACCACGCCATCATCGACAGCCCGCCGCTGCTGGGCGTGCTGATGGTCAACGCCATGGCCGCCAGCCAGCACCTGGTGATCCCGGTGCAGACCGAGTTCCTCGCCCTGAAGGGCCTGGAGCGCATGGTCAACACCCTCAACATGGTCAACCGCTCGCGGCGCCAGGCGCTGCCCTTCAGCATAGTGCCGACGCTGTTCGACCGCCGCACCCAGGCCTCCATCGGCGCCCTGCGCATGCTGCGCGACACCTACCCGGAGACCCTCTGGCCGGCGTTCATCCCGATCGACACCCGCCTGCGCGACGCCAGCCGCCACGGCGTGGTGCCGTCGCGCCACGACGCCAACAGCCGCGGGGTGATCGCCTACCGCGCGCTGCTCAAGCACCTGCTCGGCCAGGTGCCGGCGAGCCAGGTGGCCTGAGCGATGTTTTTCCGACGGCTGCCTTCAAGTCCGGGCCCGGTCCTGCCGATAGGCTGGGTGAACCCTTTGCGCGGATTTTCTGCATGAGCCGTTCCGCTACCGCCACACGCCCCCAGCTCGCGCTGCAGTCCTACCTGGACGCGCTGCTGCAGGAGGCCACATTCGACGATTTCGAGGTCGAGGCGCCGGCCCCCGCGCCGGCCGCCCCGGTCCTGGCCGCCGTGCCGGCGCCCGCATCGGAGCCGGTCGCCGAGCCCGTCAGCAGCGTCAGCCTCGACGAGTTCGAGGCCGCGGTGCTCGAAGAGCAGGTGCGCGATGCCCACCGCGTCGCCCGCGCCGCTGTCCCGCTGCCGGTGGCCGAGGCGCCGCTGCCCGTCGAGCCGGTGATCGAAGCCGCGCCGCCGGTGGACGCGGCCGACGAGGCGATCGACCTGCACCGCCCGGGCAGCGCGCAGATGCCCCCGGCGCCGCTGGCGCTGCTCGACGACGGCCGCCCGGAGTGGGCCGCCGAGCCCTTCGAGTGCCTGCTGTTCGACGTCGCCGGGCTGACCCTGGCGGTGCCGCTGGTGTGCCTGGGCTCGATCTACCCGCTGGCCGGCAAGGAACTGACGCCGCTGTTCGGCCAGCCGGACTGGTTCCTCGGCATCCTGCCCAGCCAGTCGGGCAACCTGAAGGTGCTGGACACCGCGCGCTGGGTGATGCCCGAGCGCTACCGCGACGACTACCGCGAGGGCCTGCAGTACGTGATTTCCGTGCAGGGCTACGAATGGGGCCTGGCGGTGCACCAGGTCAGCCGCTCGGTGCGCCTGGACCCGTCCGAGGTGAAATGGCGCAGCCAGCGCCAGCAACGCCCGTGGCTGGCCGGCACGGTGATCGAACAGATGTGCGCGCTGCTCGACGTCTCGGCCCTGGCCGGGCTGATCGACAGCGGCGCGCTCCGCAGCCAGGCCCGTCACTGACGGGCCGGCAACGCAATTGAACGACAACCGCCGCGCTACCCTTCAAGCGTGGCCGAACACGAGAGGCTAGGGATATGAACAAGACGTCTGCGCAAGGTGCCGAGGATCCGATCCTGCAGTGGGTCACCTTCCGTCTGGACAACGAGACCTACGGCATCAACGTGATGCAGGTCCAGGAAGTGCTGCGCTACACCGAGATCGCCCCGGTGCCGGGCGCGCCCAGCTACGTGCTGGGGATCATCAACCTGCGCGGCAACGTGGTCACCGTCATCGACACCCGCCAGCGCTTCGGCCTGGCCCCGGCGCCGGTCTCGGACAACACCCGCATCGTCATCATCGAGGCGGACAAGCAGGTGGTGGGCATCCTGGTCGACAGCGTCGCCGAGGTGGTCTACCTGCGCCAGTCGGAGATCGAGACCGCGCCCAACGTCGGCAACGACGAGTCGGCCAAGTTCATCCAGGGCGTGTGCAACAAGAACGGCGAGCTGCTGATCCTGGTCGAGCTGGACAAGATGATGACCGAGGAAGAGTGGTCGGAGCTGGAGAGCATCTGAGGTGCTCGAGCTCGTCATCCTGCTCGCCGTCGCCTGCCTTGGGCTGGGCGGCTTCTGCGCCTGGCTGCTGCAGGGGCAGCGCCGCCAGGCCGCGCAACTGGCCGAGCAGGCCACGCGCCAGGCCGCCCTGGAACAGCGCCTGAAGGAGCTGGCCAAGCGCAGCGAGGCCTACCAGCGCGTCAACGTGCGCATGGGCGAGGAACTGGGCGAGCTGCGCAAGCAACTGGCCAACCTGCCCGAGCGCCTGGCGCGCCTGGAGCAGCGCGACCCCACCAGCCTGTCCTTCAGCCAGGCCGCGCGCCTGGCCGGGATGGGCGCCTCGGCCGCCGACCTGGCCCAGGCCTGCGGGCTGTCCCAGGCCGAGGCGGAGCTGATCACCCGCCTGCACAGCGGCCACAAGCCCGAGGAATGATGCCGGGCGGCCGCTCGGTATACCCTTAGGTGCTTTTCGGATTTGTCCGATCTCTTTCCTCAGAAGCTGTCTTTACAGTGGCTGCTGTCGCCATCTTCGAGGAAATCGCCATGTTGCCGCTGTCGCGCCGCACCCTGGTGTTCTGCCCGCATCCCGGCTGTCTGCAGCAGTACGGCATCCTGCTGAACCGCCTGGAAGTCTTCCACCTGAGCCTGTGCGTGAGCCTGGCCGAGGTGGACCAGGCGCTGTCCGGCGGGCAGCACTACAACCTGTTCATCTATGACAAGTTCAGCCTTTGCGAGGACGACCTCGCGACCCTGCTGCACCTGAGCCGCAACCCGCAGATCCAGCAGTTCCTGCTGGTCGGCAGCTTCAGCGACACGCAGCGCCGCGAACTGCTGGACTGGGCCTGGAACCAGCACGTGCCGCTGCTGCAGGTGCTGGAACGGCCCTTCAGCCTCGGCCAGCTGCGCGCGGTGGTCGCCAGCCTCGTCGACTATTCCGAAGCCGACCAGGGAAGCTTCCCGGGTGCCCATCCGCTGGTTCCCAGCGAAGCCCCGTCGCTGAAGCCGGTCCACGGCATGCCGGAGTGGCCGGCGCGCGGATAGGGCTGGCGTTCGCCAAGCCACGCCATCGATAGCGAAGGCACTTCACCCCGAAGTGCCTTCGTTGTTTCTCTAGGGCCGCAACATCAAGGCCTTCGCGGCGTCCTGCGGCGCTCGCGGCGGCGGGCTCTTGCCCTTGAGGTACCAGGCGAAGGCGATGATTTCCGCCAGGGTGCGGTACAGCGGCTCGGGGATGGCGTCGCCCAGTTCCAGGCGGGCCAGCAGGCGCACCAGTTCGCCGTTCTCGTAGATCGGCACTTCGTGTTCGCGGGCGATGGCGAGGATGGCTTCGGCCAGTTCGGCGTCGCCCTTGGCGCTCAGCGTCGGGGTGTTCTGCCCGTCGTAGTTGAGGGCGATGGCCTGGCGCGGCGCAGTCTGTTTCTTCATGCCTTTTCGTCCACCCAGCGTTGTTCCAGCGCGGTGCGTGCGCCTTGTGGCGCGCGGCCTTTGTTGCAGCACAGTTCGCGCACGGTGAAGCCGGCGTCCTGCAGGCGCTGGCGCAGGTAGCCGAGTTCGCTTTCCATCAGGCTCGCGGTGCTTTCGCGCTCGGCCCAGAACTGGCTGCTCAGGCCCAGCGGCGCCAGGGTGGCCTGGACCTGCAGCGGCCCCAGCGGGTCGAGATCGAAGGCCAGGTCGATGCGCCACAGGCTTTCCCGCGGCTGTTCCGGGTCGTTGGATTCGCGCCGGTCCTCGTGCCGGATGCGCACCTGCAGCGGCACCAGCGAATCCTCGGTGCGCATGGGCACCTCCATCTGCCAGGTGTGCAACTGGCCGCCGCCACGCAGCGGCTCGCTCTGCACCAGGCTGCTCAGCTGGTGCGTCTGCAGCCGCGCCACGGCGGCCGCGGCCAGTTTCAGCAGGGACTCCAGGTCGTTTTCGTCTTCCAGCTTCTGCAGCATGCGCGAGGGCAGCGGGAAATCCGCCTGCTGCAGGCGCGGGCTGCCGTTCTGGTTAAGCGCGCCCAGGGCGTTGCGCACGAACGCCGGCAGGCTGCTGGCCAGGTTGGCGGCGGCGTTGTTGGCGAGGTTCGCCAGCAGGCCCGGCGTGGCGCTGCCCTGTTCGGCGGGCAGGAGCTGGCCGAGCAGGCGCAGCAGGTTGGCCTTGAAGTCGCCCGGCAGCGGCGCCAGGCCCTGCAGCAGGCGCGCCTCGAGGAAGCCGCCGCTCTGTTGCAGGGCCTGGGCCAGGCCCTTGGCGTCGCTCAGCTGGCGCACGTCGGGCAGGCCGGCGAGCAGGCGCTCGACGGCGCCGCGCAGGGCCTCGGGCAACTGGTTGCCGGCCCTCAGCGCCAGCAGGTTGTCGAGCAGGCCCTCGGTCGAGGCCTGGCGGGCCAGCTGGGTACCCAGCTGGCTGGTCAGTTCGAGGCGGTCGAGGCGCCCGGCCAGGGGCAGGAAGAGCAGGGCGCGGCTGTCCTGGACCTGGGCGCTGAGCAGGCTGCCGGCCTTCAGCGGGCGCGCCGAGTCGATGTCCAGCAGGCGGCCGGCCAGGGGGCCGCCGAGCAGGCTGAGCAGCACCCGGTAGCTGGCCGGCTGCGCAGGCGTGCCGCCCTGGGGCGTGCTGGACAGTACCTTGCCCTGCAGCAGGCTGCCCACCGGCAGTCGTTCCAGGTCGAGGCTGTCCAGCGGCGGCAGGTCGCCCAGCGCCTGCTGGGCGCTGGAGAGCAGGGTGGCGGCCAGGCTGGTGGCGCTCAGGGCGGAAATGTTCAGGGTGCTGCCCTGGGGCAGGGCCTGCGGGCTCTCGGCGGTGACCAGCGTCTGCTGGCCGCCGGCCAGGGTCAGGCGCAGCAGCAGCTGGAAGTTGTAGGCCGCCTGCTTCACGCCCAGCACCTCGGCCTGGGCGCTCTGCCCGGGCGGCAGCAGGTCGCCCAGGCTGCGGGCGAGCGTGAGCGACAGCTGCGCGGCGTTCTGCACGGAGCGGCTGGCCGTGGCCATGGGGAGCGGGCGGGAAGCGCCAATCTCGCTCGGCATCTGCGTCCTTCAGGGCTTGCGGCGCATCGTCGCGGGGGCGGCGAATGCCTGAAAAGCCTTAACAAGCTGTCGAAATTGCCGGCGCCGGGGCCGGAAACAGGCGTGTATAATGCGCCGCCCGTGGCCACTATAGCGGCCTGCGCTGCACCGACTTTAGCCTGATTTCGATTTTCCCGATGGGTGCCGATGCCTTGACCAGCCCGCTTCTCGAAACCGTGGCGCTCGCCTGCGAGCGGGACTGGCGCATGCTTTTCGAGCGCCTGGACCTGCGCCTGGGCGCCGGCGAGATGCTGCAGGTGGTCGGCCCCAACGGCAGCGGCAAGACCAGCCTGCTGCGCCTGCTCTGCGGGCTGATGCAGCCCACCGCCGGGCAGGTGCGCCTGAACGGCCGGCCGCTGGAAGAACAGCGCGGCGAACTGGCGCGCAACCTGCTGTGGATCGGCCACGCCGCCGGCATCAAGGGCCTGCTCAGCGCCGAGGAGAACCTCGCCTGGCTCTGCGCCCTGCACCAGCCGGCGGACAAGACGGCGATCTGGCGCGCCCTGGAGGCGGTCGGCCTGCGCGGTTTCGAGGACGTGCCCTGCCACACCCTGTCCGCCGGCCAGCAGCGCCGCGTCGCCCTGGCGCGCCTGTACCTGGAGGCGCCGCCGCTGTGGATTCTCGACGAACCCTTCACCGCCCTCGACAAGCAGGGCGTCGCCCAGCTCGAAGAGCACCTGGCGCGGCACTGCGAGGACGGCGGCCTGGTGGTGCTCACCACCCACCACACGCTGAGCCGCATGCCCAGCGGCTATCGTGACCTGGACCTCGGCCAGCACGCCCGCGAAACGGCCGGGGAGGGCGCATGAGCAACGTCTTCGGCCTGCTCCTGGCCCGCGAGGCGCGCCTGCAGTTCCGCCGCCCGGCGGAGCTGGCCAACCCGCTGGTGTTCTTCGCCATCGTCATCGCCCTGTTCCCCCTGGCCGTCGGCCCGGAAACCCGGATGCTGCAGGACCTCTCGCCCGGCCTGGTGTGGGTGGCGGCGCTGCTGGCGGTGCTGCTGTCGCTGGACGGCCTGTTCCGCAGCGATTTCGAGGACGGCTCCCTGGAACAGTGGGTCCTTTCGCCGCACCCCCTGCCTCTTCTGGTCCTGGCCAAGGTGCTGGCACACTGGCTGGTTTCGGGGCTGGCCCTGGTCCTGCTGTCGCCGCTGCTGGCCCTGATGCTGGGTTTGCCGGTACGCTGCCTGCCGGTGCTGCTGCTGTCGCTGTTGCTCGGCACCCCGGTGCTGAGCCTGCTCGGCGCGGTCGGCGCGGCGCTGACCGTGGGGCTCAAGCGCGGAGGGCTGCTGCTGGCGCTGCTGATCCTGCCGCTGTACATCCCCGTACTGATTCTCGGCAGCGGTGCCCTCCAGGCCTCGCTGCAGGGGCTGCCGACCGCCGGGCACCTGCTCTGGTTGGCCAGCCTGACGGCGTTAGCATTGACGCTGACGCCCTTCGCCATCGCTGCCGGCCTGAAGATCAGCGTGGGCGAATGACGCCTGCCGGTGCCGCTGGAGCGGCGCCGGCACTAGAAAAAAGTGCCCTGACACACAGAGCCTGATGATGAACTGGACTTGGTTTCACAAGCTTGGGTCGCCCAAGTGGTTCTACGAGATCAGCGGACGCTGGCTGCCCTGGTTCGCCGTCGCCGCGGCGTTGCTGATGGCCGTCGGCCTCGTCTGGGGCCTGGCCTTCGCGCCGCCGGACTACCAGCAGGGCGACAGCTTCCGCATCATCTATATCCACGTGCCGGCGGCCTTCCTGGCGCAGTCCTGCTACGTGATGCTGGCGGTGGCCGGCGCCATCGGCCTGATCTGGAAGATGAAGATCGCCGACGTCGCCGTGCAGTGCGCCGCGCCCATCGGCGCCTGGATGACCTTCGTCGCCCTGGTCACCGGGGCCATCTGGGGCAAGCCGACCTGGGGCGCCTGGTGGGTGTGGGACGCGCGCCTGACCTCGATGCTGATCCTGCTGTTCCTCTATTTCGGCGTCATCGCCCTCGGCCAGGCCATCGGCAACCGCGACAGCGCGGCCAAGGCCAGCGCGGTGCTGGCCATCGTCGGGGTGGTCAACATCCCGATCATCAAGTTCTCCGTGGAGTGGTGGAACACCCTGCACCAGCCGGCCACCTTCACCCTCACCGAGAAGCCGCCGATGCCGCCGGAGATGTGGATTCCGCTGCTGCTGATGGTGCTCGGCTTCTACTGCTTCTTCGCCGCCGTGCTGCTGATGCGCATGCGCCTGGAAGTGCTCAAGCGCGAAGCCCGCGCGTCCTGGGTCAAGGCTGAGGTGGAGCGCGCGCTATGAGTTTCCATTCCTTCGGCGAATTCCTCGCCATGGGCCACCACGGCCCCTACGTGTGGTCGGCCTACGCCATCAGCCTGGTGGTGCTGGCGATCAACGTGGCCGCGCCCATCCTGGCGCGCAAGCGTTACCTGCAAGAAGAGGCGCGCCGTCTGCGCCGGGAGGCCAGCAAGTGAATCCGGTCCGCAAGAAGCGTCTGTACATCGTCCTCGCCATCGTCGCCGGCGTCGGCGTCGCCGTGGCCCTGGCGCTGTCCGCGCTGCAGCAGAACATCAACCTGTTCTACACGCCGACGCAGATCGCCAACGGTGAAGCGCCGCACGACACGCGCATCCGCGCCGGCGGCATGGTGGAGAAGGGCTCGCTGAAGCGCTCGGCCGACTCCCTGGACGTGGAATTCGTGGTCACCGACTTCGCCAAGGAAGTCACGGTGAAATACCGCGGCATCCTCCCGGACCTGTTCCGCGAAGGGCAGGGTATCGTCGCTCTCGGCAAGCTCGACCAGAACGGCGTGCTGACCGCCGACGAGGTACTGGCCAAGCACGACGAGAAATACATGCCGCCGGAAGTCACCAAGGCGCTGAAGGACAGCGGCAAGCTCGGTGAATACCAGCAGGGCGGCCAGCCCGGCGCCGCGGCCCAGGGGAGCAACTGACGATGATCCCGGAACTCGGCCACCTGTCGTTGATCCTGGCGCTGTGCATGGCGCTGGTGATGTCCTTCTTCCCGCTGGTCGGCGCCTGGCGCGGCGACCGCCAGTGGATGAGCCTGGCGCGCCCGGCGGCCTGGGGGCAGTTCGCCTTCCTGGTGTTCGCCTTCGCCTGCCTGGCCTGGGCCTTTCTGCATGACGACTTCTCCGTGGCCTACGTGGCCAGCAACTCCAACAGCGCGCTGCCCTGGTACTACAAGTTCAGCGCCGTGTGGGGCGCCCACGAGGGCTCGCTGCTGCTCTGGGCGCTGATCCTCGGCGGCTGGACCTTCGCCGTGTCGATCTTCTCCCGCGAGCTGCCCGAGCCGATGCTGGCGCGGGTGCTGGCGGTGATGGGGATGATCAGCACCGGCTTCCTGCTGTTCCTGATCATCACCTCCAACCCCTTCAGCCGCCTGCTGCCGCAGGCGCCGGCCGACGGCAACGACCTCAACCCGCTGCTGCAGGACCCAGGCCTGATCATCCACCCGCCGATGCTCTACATGGGCTACGTCGGCTTCTCGGTGGCCTTCGCCTTCGCCATCGCCGCGCTGCTCGGCGGCCGCCTCGACGCGGCCTGGGCGCGCTGGTCGCGGCCCTGGACCCTGGTGGCCTGGACCTTCCTCGGCATCGGCATCGTGCTCGGTTCCTGGTGGGCCTACTACGAGCTGGGCTGGGGCGGCTGGTGGTTCTGGGACCCGGTGGAGAATGCCTCCTTCATGCCCTGGCTGGTGGGCACCGCGCTGATCCACTCGCTGGCGGTGACCGAGAAGCGCGGGGTGTTCAAGAGCTGGACGGTGCTGCTGGCCATCGCCGCCTTCTCCCTCAGCCTGCTGGGCACCTTCCTGGTCCGCTCCGGGGTGCTGACCTCGGTGCACGCCTTCGCCTCCGACCCGGAGCGCGGGGTGTTCATCCTGGCCTTCCTGCTGGTGGTGGTCGGCGGCTCGCTGACGCTGTTCGCCCTGCGCGCGCCGGTGGTCAAGAGCCAGGTCGGCTTCGCCCTGTGGTCGCGCGAGACCCTGCTGCTGCTGAACAACGTGGTGCTGGTGGTGACCGCCGCGATGATCCTGCTCGGCACCCTCTACCCGCTGGTGCTCGACGCCATCAGCGGCGCCAAGCTGTCGGTCGGCCCGCCGTACTTCAACGCGCTGTTCGTGCCGCTGATGACCGGGATGATGCTGGCCCTGACCGTGGGCGTGCTGGTGCGCTGGAAAGACACCCCGACGCAGTGGCTGCTGCGCATGCTGACGCCGGTGCTGATCGGCGCCGTGGTGCTCGGCGGCGTCGCCACCTTCCTCTACGGCGACCTGCACTGGCCGGTGCTGGCGGTGTTCCTGCTGGCCTTCTGGGTGATCCTCGGCGGCGTGCGCGACTTCCTCGACAAGGTCCGCCACAAGGGCCTGGTGGCCGGCGCCGCGAGCCTCAACCGCAGCTACTGGGGCATGCAGGTAGCGCACCTGGGCATCGCCGTGTGCGCCATCGGCATCGTCCTCACCAGCCAGTTCAGCGCCCAGCGCGACCTGCGCATGGCCCCGGGCGAGAGCGTGGAGCTGGGCGGCTACCAGTTCGCCTTCGAAGGCACCAGGCACTTCGAAGGCCCCAACTTCACCTCCGACAAGGGCACCATCCGCGTCACCCGCAAGGGTAGCGAAGTGGCCGTGCTGCACCCGGAGAAGCGCCTGTACAGCGTGCAGCGCTCGATGATGACCGAGGCCGGCATCCACGGCAGCCTGACCCGCGACCTCTACGTCGCCCTGGGCGAGCCGCTGGATAACGGCGCCTGGGCCGTGCGCCTGCACATCAAGCCGTTCGTCCGCTTCATCTGGCTGGGCGGCCTGCTCACCGCCCTGGGCGGCGTGCTGGCGGCCTGCGACCGGCGCTACCGGCTGAAAGTGAAAACCAAGGTGCGCGAGGCGCTGGGCCTCGCCGCCGGACAGGGAGCCTGAGTGTGAAGCGTGCGATCCTGCTGTTGCCGCTGGCGATCTTTCTGGTCGTCGCGGTATTCCTGTTCCGCGGCCTGTGGCTCGACCCCAGCGAGCTGCCCTCGGCGCTGATCGACAAGCCGTTCCCGGCCTTCGCCCTGCCCGGCGTGCTGGAGCCGGGCAAGACCTACACCCAGGCCGACCTCAAGGGCCGCCCGGCGCTGGTCAACGTCTGGGGCACCTGGTGCCCGACCTGCCGCTTCGAGCACCCGGTGCTGGCCAAGCTGGCCGAGCAGGGCGTGGTGATCGTCGGCATCAACTACAAGGACGACAACGCCGCCGCGCAGAAGTGGCTGCAGGACCTGCACGACCCCTACGTGCTGAACATCGCCGACGCCCAGGGCACCCTGGGCCTGGACCTGGGCGTGTACGGCGCGCCGGAGACCTACGTGATCGACAAGGACGGCATCATCCGCCACAAGCTGGTCGGCGCCGTCGACGAGAAGGTCTGGCGCGAGCAACTGGCGCCGATCTACCAGCGACTGGTGGACGAGGCGGGGGGCAAATGAAGCGATTCCTCGCCGCGGCCCTGCTGGGCCTGACCCTCGCCGGCGTGGCCCACGCCGCCATCGACACCTACGAATTCCCCAACGAGGCCGAGCGCCAGCGCTTCCGCAGCCTGACCACCGAGCTGCGCTGCCCGAAGTGCCAGAACCAGGACATCGCCGACTCCAACGCGCCCATCGCCGCCGACCTGCGCAAGCAGATCTACGAGCAGCTGCAGCAGGGCAAGAGCGACGAGCAGATCGTCGACTACATGGTCGACCGCTACGGCGACTTCGTGCGCTACAAGCCGCCGGTCAACGCCCGCACCTGGCTGCTCTGGTTCGGCCCGGCGGCCCTGCTGGGCCTGGGTGTGCTGGTGGTGGGCGTGCTGGTGGCGCGCCGCCGCCGCAGCGCCGCCGGTCCGTCCGCCAGCCTGTCCGCCGAGGAACAGGCCCGCCTGAATCAATTGCTGGATAACCAAGACAAATGATCGATTTCTGGCTCGCCGCCGGCCTGCTTGCGCTGGTGGCCATGGCTTTCCTACTGATTCCGCTGCTGCGTGGCCGCCGCGCCCAGGCCGAGGAAGACCGCACCGCCCTCAACGTCGCCCTGTACCAGGAGCGCCTCGCCGAGCTGGACGCCCAGCACGCCGCCGGCACCCTCGACGACGCCCAGCTGCAGGCCGGGCGCGCCGAAGCCGCCCGCGAACTGCTGGCCGACACCGAAGGCGAGGGCGAGCGCCGCTCGCGCCTGGGCCGCGCCGCGCCGCTGCTGGCGGCCGTGCTGCTGCCGCTGCTGGGCCTGGGCCTGTACCTGCACTGGGGCGCCAGCGAGAAGCTGGCGCTGTCCCGCGAGTTAGCCGAGCCGCCGCACTCCATGGCAGAGATGACCGAGCGCCTGGAGAAGGCCGTGCAGGCCCAGCCGGATTCCGCCGAGGGCTGGTACTTCCTCGGCCGCACCTACATGACCCAGGAGCGCTTCGAGGATGCCGCCAAGGCCTTCGAGCGCGCCGCCAACCTCTCCGGGCGCCAGTCCGAGGTGCTCGGCCAGTGGGCCCAGGCGCTGTACTTCGCCAACGGCAAGAAGATGGCCGGCACCGCCCAGGCCCTGGCCGACGAGGCGCTCAAGCAGAACCCGGAGGAGGTCACCACCCTCGGCCTGATGGGCATCGCCGCCTTCGAAGACCAGCGCTACGCCGACGCTGCCGGCTACTGGCAGCGCCTGGTTGCCGCGCTGCCGGCCGACGATCCGTCGCGCGCGGCCATCCAGAGCGGCATCGAGCGCGCCCGCCAGCACCTGGCCGAGCGCGGCGAGAAGCTGCCGGAAGCGCCGGCCGCGGCAGCCACTGCCGGCGTGACGCTGAAGGTGCGGGTGGACCTCAGCGACGCGGTGAAGGGCCAGGTCAAGCCGGACGACAGCGTGTTCGTCTTCGCCCGCGCGGTGAACGGCCCGCCGATGCCGCTGGCGGTCAAGCGCCTGAAGGTGGCCGACCTGCCGGACGAGGTATCGCTCAGCGATGCCGACGCCATGATGCCGCAACTGAAGCTGTCGGCCTTCCCGCAGGTGGAGCTGGTGGCGCGGGTGTCGCGCGCCGGCAATGCCATCAGCGGCGAATGGATCGGACGCAGCCAGCCGTTGTCTACTGCCGGCGCGGGCGATCAGGCGGTGACCATCGACAGCCCGGACCAGCATTGACCGAACCCTTCCTGGAGGTGCGCCCGTGAAAGGCCGAATCCTCGCCCTCGCGGCCCTGCTCGCCCTGGCCGGTTGCGCCGGCCAGCAGCCCCACACGCAAGCCTCGGCGCCGGCCCCGCAACCCGGCGCCAGCGGCCAGCCGCCGGCGGCCCTGCCGTCGAACAAGCCGGCGCCGCGCACGGCCATCACGCCGAACCCGCAGAACCCCTCGAACAAGCCCCGCAGCACCCACACCCAGTTCGCCCCGCCGCCGGGCGGCAAGGGCCGCTGGGACCCGAACCTGGGCGTCTACGTGATCCAGGGGCAGAAGGACCTGTACTACCGCCAGCGCACCTACTACCACTGGGACGGCGCCTGGTACTGGGGCGTGAGCCCGCAGGGCCCCTGGACCGCCACCGACGCCAACGGCGTGCCGCCGGGGTTGAGCCGCCGCTACGCACAGCCCTGAGGCCGGGGATTTTCGTAGGAGCGAGCTTGCTCGCGAATGGTGCTTCCCGGCGGCTGTGACGCTCGGGTTGACTCCGTTCCCTCACCCCAGCCCTCTCCCAGAGGGAGAGGGGGCTGTCCCGAGCGAGCGGCGAGGCCGGAGTCATCCTGAAACGCCTACGCGGCTACCCGCCGCCGAGGCCGGCGAATCCAATCGCGGACGGAGTCCGCTCCTACAGGGCTGGTAGGCACATCGTCGTAGGATGGTGTTGAGCGAAGCGATACCCATCACCACGGCCTCCCTGGAGCCGTTCACGGTTATCCGCCATACGGGCTTAGGTGTATCAGGATGACGCTGGATTTACCGCCCGCTCCGAACGGCCCCCTCTCCCTTCAGGGAGAGGGTTGGGGAGAGGGAACGGCGTCAACCCCAAACACCGCAGCCACCGGGAAACGCTGTTCGCGAGCAAGCTCGCTCCTACGAAGAACCGTGCCAGTTCTTGCTTGGGGACTGCCAACCCGTAGGGCGTATAACCGCGGACGCGGGAATGGCGGAAGTAGATGGGAGTGTCAGGATGACTCCGAATTTACCGCTTGCTCCGAACGGCCCCCTCTCCCTTCAGGGAGAGGGTTGGGGAGAGGGAACGGCGTCAACCCAAACACCGCAGCCACCTGGAAACGCTGTTCGCGAGCAAGCTCGCTCCTACGAAGAGCCGTGCCAGTTCTTGCTTGGGGACTGCCGGCCCGTAGGGCGCATAACCGCGGACGCGGGAATGGCGGAAGTAGATGGGAGTGTCAGGATGACTCCGAATTTACCGCCCGCTCCGAACGGCCCCCTCTCCCTCTGGGAGAGGGCTGGGGTGAGGGAACGGCGTCAACCCAAACACCGCAGCCACCGGGAAACGCTGTTCGCGAGCAAGCTCGCTCCTACACAAAAGCTCACTCCAAGGTCCCATGGGGCGCCGCATCCATCACTTCCACCCGGTTGCGCCCGCTGGCCTTGGCCCGGTAGGGCCTGGTCGGCCGTGCTGTAGAGCCTTTCGTAGGTGCTCGACACGCCGCTGGCCAGGCCGGCGATGCCGAAGCTGGCGGTGAGATAGAGCAGGCCGTCCTTCATCGGCAGCGGGGTGTCTTCCAGCAGCTTGCGCAGCTTCTCGGCTATCACCCGGGCCTGGGGCGCGGCGGTGTCCGGCAGCAGCAGGAGGAATTCCTCGCCGCCCAGGCGCGCCACGCTGTCGCTGCTGCGGGTGTGCTTGCGCAGCAGGGTGGCGGTGTGGCGGATCACCTCGTCGCCCAGCGGGTGGCCGTAGCGGTCGTTGATGAACTTGAAGTGGTCCAGGTCGATCATCAGCAGGCTCACCGGCATCGGCTGGCGGTCGCAGCGCGCCAGTTCCTGCTTCACCAACTGGTCGAACTGGCGGCGGTTGAACAGCCCGGTCAGCGGGTCGTGGCCGGCCAGGTATTCCAGCTGCAGGTTCTTCTCTTCCAGCTCCTTGCGCTGCCGGCGCAGGTGCTGGCGCTGGCGCAGGTTGCGCAGGTGGCCGAACCAGAGGATCTGCGACAGCAGCAGGCCGATGCCGCAGATGGTCAGGCCGCCCATCTGGTTGGACAGGCGCAGCTGCGGGTCCGGCTGGGCCACTTCCATCGCCAGCTCGAAGGCGACGAACAGCACGACGTAGAGCAGCGTGGCGAACACCGGGCGCAGCAGCAGGATCAGCGCCGTGGCCACCGCGCCCATGAGGAAGGGCGTGATGCTGCTGGTCACCTCCTGGTCGAAGCAGGTGATGACCAGGCCGAAGCCCAGCAGCACGCCGGCGCCCAGCAGCGCCAGCAGCTCGCAGTACCACGGCGGCGGCGCCTGCGGGCGCTGCCGGGCCTGCCAGGCGAGCAGGCCGAGGCCGAGCAGCAGCACGGCCACCACCGCGTGGGTGAGGATGATGTGCTGGCGCCAGCCGTCGAATTCCGGGAGGCTGCCCTGCAGGTTGAGCCAGAACACCAGGATGTGCACCAGGCCGAAGGGCACGGCCAGCAGCGCCAGCCAGGCCAGGCGCCTGAGGTTCTCCGTGGCCACCGGTCGCGCCAGGGAGCGGGCGAGCCGGAATTGCTGGCGAAGGCGTTGCGGGAACGGCTGGGACACGGGGCTCGTCCTGTGCGCGATGGCATCCGGCTATGAGCATAGCCATATGCCGCCAGGCTGTCCCGCCGCCTGCCGGGGGAGCGCGGCTTTTCGCTTGCAGCCTGGCCTGGCGGCTGGGCATAGTCCGCTACCTGTCAGGCAGCACGGCGAGAGGAGTAGGACATGGGCGAACGGGTACTGCGGTTTTCCGCACAGGACGGCCTGGATGCCGAACGCGCCGCCCTGGACCAGGTGTTCAGCGGCCAGGCCGACAGCCGCCTGCTGTTCTGGCGCCCGTTGCAGCAGGCGCTGGTGATGCCGCGCCGGCTCAGCCGCCTGGCCGGTTTCGCCGAGGCCGAGGCGCGCTGCGCCGAACTCGGCTGGCCGATCGCCCTGCGCGACACCGGCGGCGAGCCGGTGCCGCAGTCGCCGGCGGTGCTCAACGTCGCCCTGTGCTACGCGGTGCCCGATGGCGACAACGAGCAGACGCGCATCGACACCGCCTACCTGCGCCTGTGCCAGCCGCTCTGCGACTGGCTCGCGGCCATGGGCCTGGACGCCGGCGTGGGCGAGGTCGACGGCGCCTTCTGCGACGGCCGCTACAACGTCAACATCGGCGGCCGCAAGCTGGTCGGCACCGCCCAGCGCTGGCGCCGCCGGCAGAGCGACGGGCGCTACGTGGTGCTGGCACACGGCGCCATCCTCATGGAGAACCAGCGCGAGGCCATGGCCGAGGTGGTCAACGTCTTCTACCGCGCCGTCGAGTTGCCGGCCGACATCCGTGGCACCAGCCACGTCGCGCTGGACGAACGGCACGCGCAGCCCTGGCAGCAGGTCGAAGTGCTCGCCGGGCAGTTCCAGCGCCACCTGATCGACCAGGGCCTGCCGCCGGTCTGATCGACACCTTTTCCGTTCCACCCGCCCGGCCGCGCGCCGGGCCTCATCCTGCCAAGGAGCGTTCCGGCATGGAGCATGGTTCCAACTATCTGCAATCGACGGTGGTCTTCCTCATCGCCACCGTCTTCATGGTGCCGCTGGCCAAGCGCCTGCAACTGGGCGCGGTGCTCGGCTACCTGCTGGCCGGGGTGCTGATCGGGCCCTCGGTGCTGCTCCTGATCGACGACCCGGAAAGCGTCGCCAGCCTATCCGAGCTGGGCGTGGTGCTGCTGCTGTTCATCATCGGCCTGGAGCTGTCGCCCAAGCGCCTGTGGGTGATGCGCAAGGCGGTGTTCGGCATCGGCCTGGCCCAGGTGCTGCTCACCGCGCTGGTGATCGGCGTGCTGGCGCACCTGGCCTTCGAGCTGCCGCTGAACACCTCGGTGGTGCTCGGCGGCGGCCTGGCGCTGTCGTCCACCGCCTTCGGCCTGCAGATCCTCGCCGAGCGCAAGGAGCTGGCCAGCCCCCACGGCCGCCTGGCCTTCGCCATCCTGCTGTTCCAGGACATCGCCGCCATCCCGCTGATCGCCGCCGTGTCGCTGCTCGGCGCGCGGGCCGACGAGGCCGCGCCGGGCGGCGACTGGCGCCACTTCCTGGAAGTGGTGGGGAGCATCGCCGTGGTGGTGGTCGGCGGGCGCTACCTGCTGCGCCCGGTGTTCCGCACGGTGGCGCGCACCGGCATGGCCGACCTGTCCACCGCCACCGCGCTGCTGGTGGTCGTCGGCACCGCCTGGCTGATGGAGCTGGCCGGGGTGTCCATGGGCCTGGGCGCCTTCCTCGCCGGCCTGCTGCTGGCCGACTCGGAGTACCGCCACGAGCTGGAATCGCAGATCGAGCCGTTCAAGGGCCTGCTGCTGGGGCTGTTCTTCATCAGCGTGGGGATGAGCGCCGACCTCGGCCTGCTGCTGCATTCGCCGCTGCTGGTGCTGGGCCTGACGCTGCTGCTGATCGGCCTGAAGCTGCCGCTGCTGTACCTGCTCGGGCGCCTCACCGGCGGCCTCGACGGCCATTCGGCGCTGCGCCTGGGCATCGTCCTGGCGGCCGGCGGCGAATTCGCTTTCGTGGTGTTCAAGCTGGCTCGCGCCGAAGGGCTGCTGGACGCCAACCTGCACAGCCTGCTGGTGCTGTGCATCACCCTGTCGATGGCGGTGACGCCGCTGCTGGTGCTGCTGGCCGCGCGCCTGATGAAGCCCGAGCCCGTGCCGGTGCGCGAGGCGCCGGAGGAGTACAAGCGCATCGAGGGCGACGCGCCGCGGGTGGTGATCGCCGGCATGGGCCGCATGGGCCAGGTGGTCGCGCGGATCATGCGCGCCCAGCGCGTGCCCTTCATCGCCCTGGACACCTCGGTGGACACCATCGAGCTGAGCCGCAGCTACGGCAGCATCCCGATCTTCTACGGCGACCCGCTGCGCCCGGAAATCCTCCGCGCGGCCCAGGTGGACAAGGCCGAGTTCTTCGTCGTCGCCACCGACGACCCGCAGACCAACATCGACACCGCGCGCCTGGTGCGCAGGCTCTATCCGCACGTGAAGATCATCGCCCGCGCGCGCAACCGCCAGCACGTCTACCACCTGCTCGACGCCGGGGCCAGCCCGGTGCGCGAGCTGTTCCACTCCAGCCTGGAGATGAGCCGGCGGGTGCTGGTGGAAATGGGCCTTTCCGAGGAGCAGGCGCTGGCGCGCATCCGCCGCTTCCGCCGCCACGACGAGGAAGTGCTGATGGCCCAGTACAAGGTCTACGACGACGCCGCGGCGGTGATCCAGACCGCCCGCGAGGCGCGCCAGGAACTGGAGACGCTGTTCGAGGCCGACCAGTTGGAAGACCGCGGCGTGGGCAAGCCCTGAGCGGGCTGGGTGCTACGGATGGACCGGCCGCGCTTCAGCCGCGCACGCGGCGGCGCGGCGGTTCGTCGATGCGGATGGGCTCGCCGGGCGAGCGCAGAGTGAGCACGCCAATGGCCGCCAGCAGCAGGGTCACGGCCAGGCCGATGGCGGCCAGCGCGACGTAGAGCAGCAGCTCCGCCAGGGAGCCGATGATGAGCAGAAAATCCAGCGCGGCCTGCATGGTGCGTTCCTCCTCCTTCAGCCTCGTGGTCAGCGGGGCGTTCCGGGGAGTGCACGCTCAGGCCGCCTCGCGGCCCCGGGGTTCGCGGGGCCATGGACTTATGTTCGCGTCCGCGCGCGGCGAAGGGAATTGAATCCGCCTGCTGGTGACTATCGACGCTATCGATGCCCCGGCGCACCGCCTCGGCGGCATTGCGCAGGCACTCGGCGGCCGGCGTCTTCAGGTTCTGCCGGTAGCGCGGGTAGAGGACGATGGCGCCGCGCCGCACGATGTGCTCGATCCAGGCGCGGTAGAGGTCCGGCTGCATCAGGCTCCAGCCGTGGACGAAGACCACCAGCGGGGCCTGCGCAGGCACCGGCGCGGCGGGGGTGAACAGCCAGTATTCGCTGCCCTGTTCGCCGCCGTGCCATTGGCGCAGGTCGGCGTGGGCCAGGCGCGAACCGCCGGGGCCGTCCAGCGGCTGCGGCGGCGGGGCCGCGGGGCCGGCCTGGGCGCCGCGGGCCAGCAGGCCGCAGAGCAGCAGGGTGGCGAGCCGCCATGGGCGTTCGGCCATGGGTCTGCCTCTTGCCAGGGAGTTTTCCTCAGCCTGGCCGGCATGGCTCAGCGCGGGTAGAGCGGTGGCAGGCTGTTGCCCTCGGCCGTCGCCGCGCTGCCGCCTTCCGCGGCGGGCAGGGTGCGGATCGCCCGCCAGAGGTCCTCGCCTTCCCAGTTGTGGCCGCCCTCGCTGTCGCTGTAGAGCGCGCCGTTGAGGCCGTCCATGGCGTCGGACAGCGGCACGAAGCGCGCCGCCATGTCGGCCAGGGTTTCCGGCTGCTGGCGCGCCCAGGCGTCGAGGGCCTGGCGGGTGGCGTGGGGGTCGTTGGCCTGGCAGCAGCGGCGCAGTTCGTCGAGCAGGGTGCGGGCGCTGGGCGCGTTGGCCGCGGCGCGGACGATGGCCGGCTGGCGCCGGGCGCGCCACCAGAGGCCGAAGCCGAGCAGGCTGGTCAGGGCTAGCAGCAGGGTCGCCAGCTGCCATGGCCAGAGGCGCTGGCCGTCGCTGCTCACGGCGCCTTCCAGCGGCGCCGGGGGCGGGGCCGCCAGTTGCGGGTTGGCGCCGACGTCCAGGCTGCGGCCGGGCAGGGTGGTGTGCTCCAGGCGGTCTTCCTGGGTGTTCCACCAGGTGATCTCGATGTCCGGCAGGCTCAGCTGGCCGGCCTGCTCCGGGATCAGGGCCTGGCGCTCCTCGCGGCTGCCGATCACCCCCTGGTCGCCTTGTTCCTCGGCCAGCTGCGGCTGGTCGGGGTAGTGCCGCAGCCCGGCCGGCAGGGCCTGGGGCAACGGCGGCAGCTGGGCGCTGGAGAGGCCTTCGACGCGCAGCATCAGGTTGCGCGTCAGGGCTTCGCCGGCCTTGGCCTGCTCCGGTTGCGGCGCCCAGCTTTCGCTGAGGCTGACGGCGCGGGCCGGCAGCCAGGGCGCGTCGGCCGGGTAGTCGGCGGGCTTGGGCTTCACTTCCAGGGGAATCTCCGGCGAGCTCACCCGCAGGCGCTTGCCGGGCAGCGCGCCGAAGGTGTCGCCGGGGTTGTTGCGCGCCACCCGGGTGGCGCTGAAGTTCAGCGCCGGGATGGTCAGCTCGCCGCTGTGCTGCGGGAAGATCGCGAAGCGCACCTCGATGACGCCGTGGCGCACGCCGTTGATTTCCTTCTCGTAGGTGCGCGGCTGGCCGAGCTGCTCGACCTTGGCGTCGTCGATCTGCAGCGGGCTGAGGCTGCTGTCGTCGTACAGCGAGACCGAGTGATAGATGCGCAGGGTGAGGATGGCCTGGGCCTGCACGTAGACCGACTCGTGGTCGAGGCTGGCGTCGATGAACACCGGCGAGAGCTTCTGCTGCTCGTCCGCGTCCTCGGCCTTGAGCACCTGCAGGGCGATCGGCTGGGTCTGCCCGTTGCCCATGCGCAGCGCCGGTATCTGCAGGGCGCCGCTGCGGGTGGGGCGCAGGGTGATGATCCAGCGCGTGGTGGCCTGGGCCTGGCCGTCGAGAGTGGTCAGGCGGTTGACCTGGCGGGTGCCGAGGATTTCGAAGGCGTCGCCCAGGGGCGTGAGGTCCGGCTTGCCGAACTGCGTGGGGTCGTCGGACTCCAGCGTCAGGTCCAGGCTCTCGCCCTCGGTCAGGCGCGCGCGGTCGACGCTGGCGGTGAAGCTGGCCTGCGCCTGGAATGCGAGCAGGCTGAGCAGGATCAGGCAGATCATCCGTTTCATGGCAGGTTTTCCTGGCGCTGCTGCTGTTGGTACCAGAACTTGCGGCGCAGCAGTTCGGAGGGTTCGTCGGGAATCTGCCGCAGCCACTGTTCCAGGGCCTGGCGGCTTTCGTCGCTGAGCTTCCCTTCGTCCGCCGTGGGGGCGGGGAGTTCCGTCGAATCGGCGGGCGGCTCGTCGTTCGGGCCGGCGGCCTGCAGGCGCTCGGCGCTGGCCTGCTGGCGGTTCTGCAGGGCCGCGGAGGGGCGCGTGGGCCGTTCTTCCAGGTTCTGCTGCTGCGAAGGCTTGGCCGCTGCCGTCGGCGCCGGCTCGGTTTCGCCGCTGCGGCTGGCCTGGGAGGCATTGGGGCGCTGCTGGGCGGCGTCCTGCTCGCGCTGGCGCAGCAGGTCCTCCAGCAGCGCCTTGTTGCGCAGGGCCTGTTGCAGGCCGGGCTGCAGTTCCAGCGCCCGCTCGTAGGCGTCGATGGCCGCCTCGTACTGCTCGGCGCGGGCCAGGGCGTTGCCGCGGTTGTAGTGGTCGGCGGCGCTGTCGCCCAGGGCGAAGGCGTGGGCCGCGCCGTCGTAGTCGCCGGCCTGGTAGAGGGCCAGGCCGCGCCAGCGGAAGTCGGCAAAATGCCGGGCGGCGTCGGCCGGGCGCTGCTCGGCGAGCAGGCGCTGGCCCTGCTGGTCGGGGCGCAGCCAGAGGTCGGCGAACTCGAAGGCCATGGCCGGTTGCGGCGCGCCCAGCCACAGCGGCACCAATAATGGCAGGCTGAACAGCCAGCCGCGGCGGCCGGCGCAGGCGGCCAGCAAGAGCAGCGGCAGGAGCAGCCAGTAGCCCTGGTCGGCCCAGCGCTGCAGGCGCAGCACGGCGTCGTTGCCGGCGGCTTCCAGGCCGCGGTTGGCGTCCAGCAGGCCGAGGGCCCTGAGGTCGCGGTCGCTGGCGACCAGGCGCTGGTAGCCGGCGTCGAGGCTGGCGGCGAACTGGCGCAGCCCGGCTTCGTCGAGGCGCGGCAGGAGGATGCCGCCCTGGTCGTCCTTCAGGTAGGTGCCGTCTTCCTGCGGGATGGGCGCGCCGCCGGCAGTGCCCACGGCGAGGATGGCGAAGTCCCGGCCGTGGCCGTGCAGGGCCTGGCGGATGCCCTGCCGTTCGCTTTCCTCCAGCCCGCCGGTGAGCAGCAGCAGGCGCCCGTTGCCCTGGGCGCCCTGGTCGAGCAGGCGGCGCGCCTGCTGTACGGCGAGGTCGGCGCGCTGCCCCGGCTCGGGCATGATCGACGGCTTGAGCGCATCGAGCAGGTTGCGCGCGGTGAACAGGTCGTTGGACAGCGGCACCAGGGTGTGGGCGCTGCCGGCGTAGACGACGATGGCGGTCTGCGCGTCGGGGCGCGCGCGCAGCAGGTCGAGGAGCTTGCGCCGGGCCTGTTCCAGGCGGCTGGGCGGCAGGTCGCCGGCGAGCATCCGCGGCGTCAGTTCGAGGATCACCACCAGCGGGTCGCTGCGCTGCATGGCTGGTTGCTCGACGCGCTCCCAGCTCGGCCCGAGCAGTGCCAGCACCGCCAGCAGCCAGGCCAGGCCCAGGTACAGCCAGGGGCGGCGGTCCGGGCGGCCGCTGCCGCCCTGCAGCAGCCAGGGGTGGAAGGCCGTCGGCAGCAGCAGTTGCCAGCGTCCGGCGCGGCGCTGGCGGTGCAGCAGCTTCCACAGCAGCCAGGCGAGCAGCGGCAACAGCAGCAGCCAGCCGGGGTAGAGCAGGTGCGGCCAGAGGCTCATGGACGCCTCCACGGCCAGCGCCAGTGCTGCGTCGGCCAGAGTTCCGCGGCCACCAGCAGCAGGCTCAGCAGCAGCGCGGCGGCCAGCGGCCAGTGGTAGAGGGCCAGGGCCGGGCGCGCCTGGGTGGGCTTCTGCGTCACCGGTTCGAGGCTGTCCAGGGTGCTGGAGACGGCCTCCAGCTCGGCGCCGTTGCGGGCGCGGAAGTATTCGCCGCCGGTGAGGCCGGCGATCGCCTTCAGGGTGGCTTCGTCCAGGTCCAGGCCGGGGTTGAGGCCGAGCATGCCGAGCACGCCGCCGGGCTGCGGGTCGGCGCCGATGCCGATGGTGTAGATCTTCACGCTCTCCTCGGCGGCCAGGCGCGCGGCGGTCAGCGGCGGGATCTCGCCGGCGGTGTTGGCGCCGTCGGTGATCAGCACCAGCACGCGGCTTTGCGCCGGGCGCTGGCGCAGGCGCTTGACGGCAAGGCCGATGGCGTCGCCCAGGGCGGTGTCCTTGCCGGCGATGCCGATCAGCGCCTCGTCCAGCCAGACGCGCACGGTGTGGCGGTCGAAGGTCAGCGGCGCCTGCAGGTAGGCCTTGCTGCCGAACAGGATGAGGCCGACGCGGTCGCCGCGGCGCGCCTCGATGAAGTCGCCGAAGAGCTTCTGCACCAGGTTCAGGCGGCTGATCTCGCTGCCCTGCCAGGTGAGGTCGGCGGTGTCCATGGAGCCGGAGACGTCCACCGCCAACAGCAGGTCGCGGCCGCTGGCGGGGATCGGCAGCGGCTCGCCGACCCATTGCGGGCGCGCCGCCGCCAGCAGCAACAGCAGCCAGAGCAGCACGAAGGGCGCCTGCAGGCGCCAGGCCGGCAGTTGCGCGCGGGCGCGGCGGCCGGCCAGGCCTTCGAGTTCGGCGAGGAAGCTGACCTTCAGCGCTGCCTCGCCGCTGTCGGCCGGCGGCAGCAGTACGCGCAGCAGCCAGGGTAGCGGGGCGAGCAGGAAGACCCAGGGCCAGGCGAACTCAAACATGCTTGCGCACCCAGGTTTCCACGGCGGCGGCGAGGCCGTCGATGGCCTTGTCGTCGAGCTTGCATTCGGCGCGGTAGCCGCCTTCCACCAGGATCATCCAGCGTGTCAGGCCGGCGGCCGGGCAGCGGTTGTCGAGGAACGCCAGCCAGGCGCGGCCGCTCAGGGTGTGGCAGCTGTCGTCCGGCCAGCGCGCCCGCGACAGGCGCTTGAGCAGGGCGTTCTGCGCCTGCAGCCAGGGGCCGGCGGGGGCGCCGCCGTAGGGCCGCGGCAGGCGCGCCAGTTCTTCCAGGGCGGCGACGCGGATAGGCTCCAGCGGCGCTTCCGCCGGAACTGGCGCGCGGCGGCGCGGCAGCAGGCGGTGGCGCCAGCGCCACAACGCCCAGGCCAGCGGCGGCAGCAGCGCGGCCAGCAGCCACCAGCCCGGCGCCGGCGGCCACCAGGGCACGGCGGCCGGCTGGATCAGCGGTTCCAGGGCGTCGAGGGGATTCACGGGCGTTTCCCCGCGGCGGGCTGTTCGAGTTGGTCGAGCAGTTGCTCGACCAGGTCCAGCTGGGTGCTCAGCGGCAGCAGCGGCACGCCCAGGCGCTGGCTGACCCGCGCCCAGCGCTCGCGGCGCGCCTCGCCCAGGGCGCGGTAGGCCAGGCGCTGTTCGTCGATGTGGGTGTCCACTTCGAGCAGGGCCTGGCCTTCGGCGAAGCGCATCAGCCCGGCGGCCGGCAGGGCATGGTCGAGCGGGTCGGAGACCGGCAGCAGGACCAGGTCGGTGTGCCGCGCCAGCAGGCCCAGCTGCTGCTCGGCCAGGTCGCCCTGGGGCGAGTGGGCGAGGGCGCGTTCGTCGCAGACGATCATCACCAGGCTGCCCGGCCGCAGCACCTCGCGGGCGCGGCGCAGGGCCAGGCCGAAGCTGTCGCCGGAAGACGCCGCGGCGCCGTCGGTGAGCAACGCGTGGTTGGCGCGGACGATCAGGTTGAGCAACTGCAGCTGGCTCTGCTTGCTGCGCCGCGGCTTGATCTCGTGGGTGTCGTGGTCGCTCAGCACCAGGCCGCCGATGCGGTCGTTGTGGGCCAGCGCGGCCCAGCCGAGCAGGGCGGCGGCGCGCGCGGCCAGCACCGACTTCAGGCACAGGCCGGAGCCGAAGAAGGTCCGCCGGCTCTGCTCGACGAGGACGAACACCGGGCGCTCGCGCTCCTCGTGGAACAGCTTGGTGTGCGGCTCCTGGGAGCGCGCGGTGACGCGCCAGTCGATGGTGCGCACGTCGTCGCCGGGCTGGTACACGCGCACCTGGTCGAAGTCCACGCCGCGCCCGCGCAGGCGCGAGTGGTGCAGGCCGATCAGCGGGCTGCGCCGGGCCGGGGTGGAGAACAGCTGCACCTCGCGCAGGCGATGGCGCATGTCGATCAGCTCTTGCAGGCTGACCGTCACGCCGTTGCTGGCGGTGTCCGGCATCAGGCCACGGCGACCACGTCGAGGATGCGCTGGACCACGCGGTCCTGGTCGATCCCCGCGGCTTCCGCCTCGAAGGAGAGGATCAGGCGGTGGCGCAGCACGTCGAACAGCACCGCCTGGATGTCCTCGGGGCTGACGAAATCGCGCCCGGCCAGCCAGGCGTGGGCCCGCGCGCAGCGGTCCAGGGCGATGGAGCCGCGCGGGCTGGCGCCGTAGGCGATCCACTCGGCCAGCTCTGCGTCGAACTTGGCCGCGGTGCGGGTGGCCATGACCAGCTGCACCAGGTATTCCTCCACTGCGTCGGCCATGTACAGGCCGAGGATTTCCTTGCGCGCGGCGAAGATCGATTCCTGGGTCACCTGGCGCTCCGGCCGCGTCTCGCCGTTGAGCGCCTCGCCACGGGCCTGCTGGAGGATGCGGCGTTCCACCGAGGCTTCCGGGTAGCCGATCTTCACGTGCATCAGGAAGCGGTCGAGCTGGGCCTCGGGCAGCGGGTAGGTGCCTTCCTGCTCGATGGGGTTCTGGGTGGCCATCACCAGGAACAGCGGCGGCAGGTCGTAGGTGCTGCGGCCGATGCTGACCTGGCGCTCGGCCATGGCTTCCAGCAGCGCCGACTGCACCTTGGCCGGGGCGCGGTTGATCTCGTCGGCCAGCACCAGGTGGTGGAAGATCGGCCCCTGCTGGAAGCAGAAGGTGCCGTTTTCCGGGCGATAGATCTCGGTGCCGGTGATGTCCGCCGGGAGCAGGTCGGGGGTGAACTGGATGCGATGGAACTCGGCCTCCAGGCCTTCGGCGAGGTCCTTGATGGCCTTGGTCTTGGCCAGCCCGGGCGCGCCTTCCACCAGCAGGTGGCCGTCGGCGAGCAGGGCGATGAGCAGGCGCTCGACGAGCTTTTCCTGGCCGAGGATCTGGCTGGAGAGGAAATGTCGCAACGCGAGGAGCGACTCACGATGTTCCATCGAATGTGGGTTCCTGGAATGGGGAAGGCGGCGTGCCGGGGCCGCCGGGGGCATTACTTTACTGCATCGGCGCAGGCGCGTGCAGGGTGGCGTGGCGCCGCCGCGCGGCTCCCCGCTTCCACGGGCCGACGAGGAGGCTTCCCACGGCACAAGGACGCGTTTCCGAAGCGCACTGCCACTAATTTGGGAAGCTCCTCATGGACAACGTGGAGTAGATGGACATGGAACGCAATGCTCTGCATTTCCCGGCCGTCCTGGCCGGCCTGCTGTTCTTCGCTCACCCGCACGCCGCGGCCGCGCCGCTGAGCCTGGCCCCCGGTTCCGGCAACGCCGGCCTGGGTTCCGCCGGCAACGGAGTACCCGTGGTCAACATCGCCACCCCCAACGCCAATGGCCTGTCGCACAACAAGTTCGGCCAGTTCAACGTCGGCCGCGAAGGCCTGATCCTCAACAACTCGCCGGGCGGGGCGCAGTCGCAGCTGGGCGGCGCCATCGCCGGCAACCCCAACCTGGGCAAGGGCGCGGCGCGCAAGATCCTCGGCGAGGTCACCGGCGGCAGCCCCTCGCAGCTGCGGGGCGCCATCGAGATCGCCGGGCCGGGCGCGCACTTCATCCTCGCCAACCCCCACGGGGTGACCTGCAACGGCTGCGGCTTCATCAACATGCCGCGGGCCACCCTGACCACCGGCAAGCCGATATTCGACGGCGACCGCCTGGCGGGCTACGACGTCGACGGTGGGCACATCGGCATCGAAGGCGCCGGGCTCGACGCCCGCCAGGTAGGGCGCTTCGAGCTGATCACCCGCAGCGCCACGCTCAATGCCGCGCTGCATGCGCAGCAGCTCGACGTGGTGGCCGGGCGCAACCGCGTGGACAGCGAAAGCCTGGCGGCCAGCGCCAGGGCCGACGATGGCCGCCCGCGGCCGCGCCTGGCCATCGACAGCTCGGCGCTGGGCGGCATGTACGCCAACGCCATCCGCCTGGTCGGCACCGAGCAGGGCGTGGGCGTGAAGCTGGCCGGGGAACTGGCCGCCAGCGCCGGCGACATCCGCATCGACGCCAACGGCCGCCTGGAGCTGGCGCGCCTGCAGAGCGCCGGCGGCGTGCGCCTGAAGGCCGGGGACATGCACCTGAGCGGGCCGGTCAGCGCAGGGGGCGACACCGAGCTGTGGGCTTCCGGGAGCCTGACCAACCAGGGCCGGCTGGACAGCGCCGGCCGCCTGTTCATGCGCCTGGGCGGCGGCCTGGTCAACCGGGGCGGCGAACTGCGCGCCCAGAGCATGGACCTGAGCCTGGCCGGGGCGCTGGACAACAGCCGGGGGCTGATCGAAAGCCGCGGCGGCCTGCGCCTGCACGCCGCGTCCCTGAGCAACGGCCAGGGGCGCATCCGCGCACGCGGCTGGGAGGGCGGCACCGACATCGGCATCGGCGGCGTGCTGGACAACCGCAGCGGCAGCCTGGAGACCTACGCCCGCGACCTCGACCTGCGCAGCGGGAGCCTGCTCAACGACAACGGCTGGGTCTGGCACGGCGGCAACGGCCGCTTCGGCATCGACCTGGCGCAGCTGGGCCTGGCCGGTGGCCGCTTCGTCACCCGTTCCGTGCTGCACATCAAGCGCGACCACTGGCTGAACAACAGCAGCCTGCAGGCCCGCGAGCTGATCCTGGAGGTGGGCGAGCTGGAGCAGGGCGCCAGCGGGCGCCTGAACGGCACCCTCGGCGTGCGCGGCAGCGGCCACGATTGGCGCAATGCCGGGCTGATCGCCAGCGAGTCCGGGTTGTCGCTGGAGCTGAGCGGGCGCTACAGCGGCAGCGGCCGGTTGCTCAGCCAGGATGGCCTGAGGCTCAGTGCCGACTCTCTGGAGCTGGAGCGTGGTGGCAGCCTGATCAGCGGGATGTACGCCCAGCTGGACATCCGCAACGCGCTCGTCAACCACGGCACGCTCCTGGCCTATGACGAGATCTGGCTGAATGCCGGGCGGCTGGCCAACTACGGGGTGCTGGGCAGTGGTTCCGAGCTTTATCTGGACGTGGGGAGCCTGGAGGATGAAGGGAACATGTTCAGCAATGGCGATGTGGAGTCGCATATTCCCTGGAGCTGGACGCTCTAGATCAGGGCTCCGAGCCTGATGCCGTTTCTCTGCCCGGGAGAAGCGGCCCCGTAGGATGGGTTGAGCGAAGCGATACCCATCACCCTGGCCCGATGGGTATCGCAAGCTCAACCCATCCTACGAAAAGCACCTCGGTGCGGCCTGCAAGACAGTTGCAGGGAAGCACGGGCGTAGGAGCGGACTTTGTCCGCGATTGGATTTACCGACCACGCCGGACGCCCCGGTGGCACGAACGGCCCCTCTTCCGCTTGCGGGAGAGGGGGCTTTCTAAAGCTCTCGGGAAATCCGTAGGACGGGGTCCGCTCCTACGGTTCAGGGAAGCCCCGTAGGATGGGTTGAGCGAAGCGATACCCATCACCCTGGCCCGATGGGTATCGCAAGCTCAACCCATCCTACGAAAAGCACCTCGGCGCGGCCGGCAAGACAGTTGCAGGGAAGCACGGGCGTAGGAGCGGACTCCGTCCGCGATTGGATTCACCGGCTACGCCGGACACCCCGGTGGCACGAACGGCCCCTCTTCCGCTTGCGGGAGAGGGGGCTTTCTAAAGCTCTCGGGAAATCCGTAGGGTGGAGTCCGCTCCTACGGTTCAGGGAAGCCCCGTAGGATGGGTTGAGCGATACCCATCATCCCGGCCCGATGGGTATCGCAAGCTCAACCCATCCTACGAAAAGCCCCTCGGCGCGGCCTGCAAGACGGCTGCAGGGAAGCACGGGCGTAGGAGCGGACTCCGTCCGCGATTGGATTCACCGGCCACACCGGACGTCCCGGTGGCACGAACGGCCCCCTCTCCCGTTTGCGGGAGAGGGTTGGGCTGAGGGCGCCCCCGGAAAGGGACGCTTAGCCCTTGCCCGAATGAACCGCATCAGGCACCCCGAGCCGGGTTTCCCCCACTGGCCCGGCGGCCGCGCCGGGGATCGGCGTCAGGCAGCGCAGCGGGCTGTTGCCGTTGCGCACCTGGCGCATCTTCGGCGCGCCGCCGAGCACCACCGCCAGGTAATAGACCCAGGCCAGCGGGCGGGGCATGCCGGCATTGCGTAGCATCCGCAGGAACAGGCGGTCGGCGCTGGCCTTGTCCAGCGGCGAGACGTTGAGGAACTGGTAGAGCGCGTCGTGCACCAGGCTGGCATGGTGCGCCACCGGCCAGAACACTTGCCTGCGGCGGATTTCGCCGTCGCGGATGCAGGCCACGTCTTCCAGGTGCTCCCACCAGTCCGGGGTGCCGAAGATCGCCAGCCAGTAGAAGGGCACCTTCGGCGAACAACCATCCCAGGCGTAGGTGCGCGGTCGGTCGAAGTGGTAACGCACCTCGCCGCGGGCCAGGTCGACCTCGCTGTGCCCGGGGTTGACGATGATGCGCCCGTCGTGGATCACCAGCCATTCGCTATAGAAGAAGCGGCCGCGGGCCTCTTCGCAGAACACCGTCAGCGGGAAGTCGATGTAGTTGACCCAGGGGCCGGGCCTGTCGCGGCTGCAGAAGCCCCAGCGCTCCACCGAGGCCGCCCGCGCGGCACGCACACGCCGCAGGCGTTCGCGGCGGCCGACCAGTTGCGGCAGCAGCACGCCCAGGTACACCGGCAAGGCGCCGGCCAGCAGGTATTGCAGTAGCAGCGGCTGCAGCAGCCAGGCCAGGCCCAGCAGGAGCAGGCCCAGGGCGGTGACCAGCAGGTTGGCGAGGTGGCGCAGCAGCGGGCGCTGCAACGGGGGAACGGCTTGCATGGCATCCTCCGTGATGTCGAAGATGCCATTGTGCCATTATCGTTGGCCGGCTTCAGTCGACCTGTCGCCATTGCGCCAGCAGGCGCCGGTGCGCCGCCAGCGCCGCGGGCTGCACGCTGGGCCGCAGGCGCAGCTCGGCGCCCGGCAGGCATTGCGCCAGGCGCGCCAGGGCCCTGGGGCTGAGGGCGCCCAGGCGCGGGTAGCCGCCGATGGTCTGGCGGTCGTTGAGCAGCACGATCGGCTGGCCGTCCGGCGGCACCTGCACGGCGCCCAGGGGAATGCCCTCGGAGATCATCGGCCGGCCCAGGTACTGCAACGCGGGGCCAAGCAGGCGCATACCCATGCGGTCGGCGCGCTGGTCGAGGATCCAGGTGGCGTCGAAGGCGTCGAACAGGCTCTGCCCGGCGAAGTCGCCGGCCTGGGCGCCGAGCACCAGCTCCAGTTCCGCCGGGCCGTCGTAGCGCGGTTGCTGGTGGGCCTGCATATGGCGCTGCGGGGGCGTTCCGCCGGCGGCGCGCAGTTCGTCGCCGGCCATCAGCGGCTTGCCCTGGCCGTCGAGGCCGCCGAGCCCTTCGCGGACGACGGTGGCGCAGCTGCCCAGCACCGCTTCGCCGAGGAAACCGCCGGGCGCCGCCAGGTAGGCGCGCACGCCGCTGCGCGGCTGGATGAAGACCAGGCGTTGCCCGCTGCGCAGTTCGAAGGCCTGCCAGGGCGCCAGCGGCTGGCCGTCGATCTCTGCCGCCAGGTCCGCGCCGGCCAGGGCCAGGCGCACGTCGGTGTGGGCGAGCAGGGTCACGCCGCCCAGGGGAATCTCCAGCACCGCCGCGTCCAGGCGGTTGCCCAGCAGCCAGTTGGCCCAGGCCTGGGCTTCCCAGTCCAGGGCGCCGCCCTGGGTCACGCCCAGATGGCGCACGCCGAAGCGGCCGCCGTCCTGCAACTGGGCCAGCGGGGTGCTCTTTTCCACGTGGAGGATTTTCATGCCTGGGCCTCCTCGGCGGGCATGGGCGTGTCGTCGCCGCCCAGGCGGATGAATTCGGCGTGGTCGATGGCCTCGAAGCGCACCCGGTCGCCGGGTTGCAGCAGGCTGTAGCCGTCGCGCCCGCGGTCGAACAGGCGCGCCGGGGTGCGCCCCAGCAGGTTCCAGCCGCCGGGGGAGGCCAGTGGGTAGGCGGCGGTCTGGCGCTCGGCGATGCCGACGCTGCCGGCGGCGACGCGCTGCCGCGGGGTGGCCAGGCGCGGGGTGGCCAGGGCCGGCTCGACCAGGCCCATGAAGGCGAAGCCCGGGGCGAAGCCGAGGGCGAACACCTGGTAGGCGCGGCCGCTGTGGCGGCGGATCAGCTCGGCCACGGCCAACCCGGTGTGCCGCGCCAGGCGCGCCAGGTCGGGGCCGACGCTGGGGTCGTACCACACCGGCAGGACCTGCTCGCGGCTGTTCTCCCCGGCCAGCGGCCGCAGGCCGTCGAGGGCGGCGAACAGGCGCTCGCGGATCGCCAGCGGCTCCAGCCGCAGCGGGTCGAAGCGCAGCATCAGGGTGGTATAGGAGGGCACCAGCTCCAGCAGCTCGTCGCCGAAGACCGCGCGCAGGCGCTGCGCGGCGGCCAGCAGCCAGGGCATGTTGGCTTCGTCGATGGTGTCGAACAGGCGCAGCATGTAGCTGTCCAGGGCGACCACTTCCAGGCGCGCTTTCATGCCGGCACCAGGGCGTCCAGGGCGGCGCGCAGCTGGCGCACGGCCTCCACCGAGCCGGGGTTGTCGCCGTGCACGCAGATGCTGTCGGCGCGCAGGCGCAGCGCGCTGCCGTCGCTGGCGCCGAGCGCCTCGCCGCGGGCCAGGGTCAGCGCCTGGGCGATCACCTGGCGGCTGTCGTGGTGCACCGCGCCGGGCAACTGGCGCGAGACCAGGTGGCCTTCGGGGGTGTAGGCACGGTCGGCGAAGGTCTCGAACCACAGGCGCAGGCCGAACTCGGCGGCCATGGCCAGGGCGCCCTGGTTGTCGCGGGTGGACAGCAGCATCAGCGGCAGCCCGCGGTCATAGGCCGCGACCGCGCGCATCACCGCGCGCAGTTGCTCGGGCTTGCGCATCATGTCGTTGTACAGCGCGCCGTGCGGCTTGACGTAGCTCACCCGGGCGCCCTGGGCGCGGCAGATGCCGTCGAGGGCGCCGATCTGGTAGTGCAGCATGTCCTCGATCTCCTGCGCGCTGCATTCCAGCGAGCGGCGGCCGAAGCCGAGCAGGTCGGGGTAGCCGGGATGGGCGCCGATGCGCACGTCGTGCTCCAGCGCCAGGGCCACGGTGCGGCGCATGCTGCCGGGGTCGCCGGCGTGGTAGCCGCAGGCGATGTTGGCGCAGTCGATGTACGGCATGACCTCGGCGTCCAGGCCCATTTTCCAGGCGCCGAAGCTTTCGCCGATGTCGCAATTGAGCAGGGGGAGGTGCATGGTCGTCCTCGTAGGTCGCTGCGGCTCAGGGTTCCAGCTGCTTGCCGCGGGTTTCCGGCAGGCTCAGGGCGGCGAGGATGACCACGCCGTAGGACACCGCGGCGAAGCCGCCAATGCCCAGGCCCAGCGGCACGTGCTGGCTGATCATGCCGATGAGCATGGGGAAGAGCGCGGCGATGGCGCGCCCGGCGTTGTAGCAGAAGCCCTGGCCCGAGCCGCGGATGCGGGTGGGGAAGAGTTCGGTGAGGAAGGCGCCCATGCCGCTGAAGATGCCCGAGGCGAAGAAGCCCAGGGGGAAGCCCAGCCAGAGCATGGCCGCGTTGGGGATTGGCAGCTGGGTGTAGAGCAGCACCACGATGAAGGAGCCGACCGCGAACAGGATGAAGTTCTTCTTGCGCCCCAGCAGGTCGGTGAGGAAGGCGCTGATCACATAGCCGACGTAGGAGCCGAGGATGACCATGGCCAGGTAGCCGCCGGTGCCGAGCACGCTGAGGTGGCGCTCGGTCTTCAGGTAGGTCGGCAGCCAGGAGGTGATGGCGTAGTAGCCGCCCAGGGCGCCGGTGGTGAGCAGCGAGGCGCGCAGGGTGATGCTGAGCATGCCGGGGGCGAAGATTTCGTGGAAGCCGATCTTTTCGCCGCTCTCCAGGGCCTTGGCGCGCTGGTAGACCTCCGGCTCCTTGACCAGGCGCCGGACGAACAGCACGAACAGCGCCGGCAGCAGGCCGAGGAGGAACAGCGCGCGCCAGGCGTACTCGGGCGGCAGCACGCTGAACAGCAGGGCGTAGAGCAGGGCGGTGACGCCCCAGCCCAGCGCCCAGCCGGACTGCACCAGGCCCACCGCCTTGCCGCGGTCGCGGGCGCGGATCACCTCGCCGATCAGCACCGCGCCGGCGGTCCACTCGCCGCCGAAGCCGAAGCCCATCAGGGTGCGCGCGATCAGCAACTGTTCGTAGTTCTGCGCCAGCCCGCAAAGGAAGGTGAAGAAGGCGAACCACAACACCGTCAACTGCAGGGTGAGGACGCGGCCGATGCGGTCGGAGAGGATGCCGGCAACCCAGCCGCCGGCGGCGGAGGCCAGCAGGGTGAGGGTGTGGATCAGGCCCGCCTCGCCGGTGCTGATGCCCCACAGGGCGATCAGCGTGGGAATGACGAAGCTGAGCATCTGGGTATCCATGCCGTCCAGGCCGTAGCCGATCTTGCAGCTCCAGAAGGTCCGTCGTTCCTGCTTGTCCAGGTCACGGTACCAGCCGAAATAGCTGCCGCTGCTCACGTCGAGGGGGACGGCCGGGCTCGCCTGCTTTTCCATGGGGGATCTCCGCTCTTGCGTTCTTGGAATTGTTCTAGCGGCCGGTACCACATCTCGCCGTCGCCTGGGCCCCGATTCTTCGAGGCGCGGGGGCATGCGTCCAACTAATTTATGCGGTCGCCGGTGACAAGAATTTCCGATACCCGCCCCTGGCGCGGAATTCGCGGCGCCGGCGGGGCGGGGTTATGCTTGCGCGTCCCCGTCCGGTACCGGCCATGAACCTGAAATTCCTCGAGACCTTCGTCTGGGTCGCCCGCCTGAAGAGCTTCCGCCTCACCGCCGAGAAGCTCTTCAGCACCCAGGCCGCCATTTCCAGCCGTATCGCCGTGCTCGAAGGCGATCTGGGCGTGAAGCTGTTCGTCCGCGATTCCCGCGGCGTGACCCTGACCCCCGAGGGCCACCAGGTGCTGGAGTACGCCGAGCGCATGCTCGACACCGCGCAGTCGCTGCGCCAGGCCATAGACGCCGGCCGCGTCGGCCAGGGGCGTATCCGCATCGGCGCCATGGACACGGTCATCCACACCTGGCTCAGCCCCCTGGTGGCGCGTGGCATGGAGCGTTTCCCGGACCTCGAGATCGAGCTGATGGCGGACACCGCGATCAACCTCGCCGAGCAGTTGCGCAAGGGCTACCTGGACCTGATCTTCCAGACCGACGCCATCCGCCACGAATCGGTGCTCAATCTGGAGCTGGGCAGCTACCCGCTGCGCTGGGTGGTGCCCCGGGGCTCGCCCTACGACCGCGACTACACGGGGCTGGAGGACCTGTTCCGCGAGCGTGTGCTGACCTTCTCCAAGCATTCGCGGCCGCACCTGGACCTGCTCACCATGCTCCAGGCCCGCGACGTCAGCCTGCCGCGGCTGAACTGCGTGAACTCGGTGGCGGCGATGACGCGCCTGGTGCGCGATGGCTTCGGCATAGGCGCGCTGCCGCCGGCCCTGGTGGTCCAGGAACTGGAGCGCGGCGAACTGCGGGTGCTGGACGTGGAGCCGTCGCCGCCGGAGCTGCCATTGGTGGCCTCCTGGCGCGGCGGCAGCGGCCTGGAGCTGGTGGAGCAGGTGGTGGAAATGAGCCGGACGGTGCTCGCCAACTACGCGGCCGGCGCCGGCGAGTCGCGCATCGTGCTGCTGCCGGCGGGCCGCTGAATCAATTTTTCCGATGCCCGGGGGCGGAAACTATTTGTTGGACGGCCTCGGCGCCGGCCGACTAGAACGGGGGCCTTGCCCACCATCAGGAGACCGCCGATGACCCCGGCCCAGCCCCACGATCTCGCCTCCCTGAGCCCGCTCGAACTGCGCCGGCTGATCCGCCGCGGCGACTACGCCGGGCACACCAGCGGCCTCGGCCAGCGCCACCTGCAGGCCAACATCGTGATCCTGCAGCGTTCCTGGGCCGACGAGTTCCTGCGCTTCTGCGTGCTCAACCCGCGCGCCTGCCCGCTGCTGGACGTCACCGAACCCGGCTCGCCGCGCTTGCACAAGCTCGGCGTCGACATCGACGTGCGCAGCGACGTGCCGCTGTACCGCGTGTATCGCCGCGGCCAGCCCCACCGCGAAACGAGCGACATCGGCGAGTTGTGGGAGGCCGACTTCGTCGCCTTCGCCATCGGCTGCTCCTTCTCCTTCGAGCAGGCGCTGCAGGACGAAGGCATCGCCCTGCGCCACATCGAGCAGGGGCGCAACGTGGCCATGTACCGCACCCATATCGCCAACACCCCCTCCGGGCGCCTGGCCGGCCACATGGTGGTGTCGATGCGCCCGCTGAAGGCCGCCGACGCGGTGCGCGCCAGCCAGATCACCGGGCGTTTCCCGCTGACCCACGGCGCCCCGGTGCACATCGGCGACCCGGCGCTGATCGGCATCGCCGACCTGCAAGCGCCGGACTACGGCGAGCCGGTGGCCCTGGCCGCCGACGAACTGCCGGTGTTCTGGGCCTGCGGCGTCACCCCGCAGGCGGTGCTGGCCGAGGCCGAGCCGGAGCTGTTCATCACCCATGCGCCAGGCTGCATGCTGGTCAGCGACCTGCTCTACGGCCAGCTCTGAGTCCCGCGCCCAGGGCGCCTGTTGCGGAGGAAGCTCGGCTGCCTGGGCGCCCCCACTGCCCTTGCATGCCCGCTACCGCGCAGGCGCTGCGCCAGGCCATCCACGCCTGGCCCAGCCCGCAGGCGGCACGGATAACGGAGCGTTTCCCGGCGTGTTACCGGCCACCTTAGGCCGTGCAGCCTGCTCGTTGCCTGGTTTGTCGCTGTTACCGCCGGGGCGCTGGGTAGCCTTTCGCTAGCACGCTGCTCCATTTGGTAACGCCCGCCCCGTAGTGGGGCATGTGGG
>Ga0182743_1000466_pt1 | contig 50603 bp, 37 predicted proteins | sample eDN3rd30CKraftOP_FD_128522 | JGI IMG/M metagenome (GOLD analysis project Ga0182743, IMG submission 128522) | Enriched Organic Plus compost microbial communities from Emeryville, California, USA - eDNA 3rd pass 30_C Kraft OP (version 2) (version 2) ... | reverse complement strand
GGCGGCGTTCTGGAAACCCGCGAGACGATCAATCTCAACGGCGGAACGCTGACGAACGATGGCGATCTCGTGCTCGGCGGCAGCGGTGTCGTCGGCACGACCGCGCTCACGGGCAGCTACGTGCAGTCGGGTGACGCGCATTATCACGTCGATCTCAGCTTCGGCATGGGCCCCGGCGCCTCGGACATCCTGCTGGCGAGTGGCGCCGCCGACGTATCCGGTACCATCGTACCGGTCCTGACGTCATTTGCGGCGGTTCGCCCGGCGGAGGCCGTCATCAGCGCGGCCGGCGGCGTCACCGATCATGGCGTGACCGTCGTCGATAGTGCCGCGGTGAACTACGAGGTGTTCGTCGATGGGAACGATCTCAAAGTCGGCATTCGCAGCGTCAACTTCACCTTCGACGGCCTAACGCGGAACGAGGCATCCACGGGCGCCTACATCGAGCGTATCCTCACCGGTGACGGCTCGGTTGCCCTATCGGGTCTGTTCGCATTCTTGGGGAACCAGCAGGATCCGGCTCTTATCGCCTCGGTGATGGAGCGCATGAGCCACGCGCCCTATACGGCGAACGAGGCCCCGACTGTTTACGCGGCTCTCAACTTCACCAACCAGCTCATGAGCTGCCCGGTGAACGCTCCCGGGGTGCAGGCGACGATCAGGGAAGGACAGTGCTTCTGGGCGAAGGCTTCCGCGGGCTACACAAGCATCGATGGCCGCGGCAACGCGGGTGTCAACGAGACGACCTACACGTTCACGTCCGGCATGCAGGTCGCGCTCGATCCGAACTGGCGCGCGGGCCTGGCCGTCGGCTACGGGAAGTCGCGCAGCTACGCTGGCAATCTGTCACGGAGCGAGGGCGACAGCGGCAGCATCGGCGGCGTGTTGAAATTCCAGACGGGCTCCTGGATCCTCGCCGGCAGCGCGACGGCCGGGCACGGCTGGTACGAAACCGATCGCTTCTTGAACCTCGGTGCGATTTTGCCCGGCGCCGACAAGGCCAACGCCAACCACGGGCTGAGCCACGCCAATCTTCGGGTCAGGGCGGCCAACGTCGTGGATCTCGGCGCTCAGGTCTATCTGAAGCCGATAATCGATCTCAATGCCACCTACCTCTACCAACACGGATTCAGGGAGACCGGAGCAGGGGCTCTCAACCTCGCCTTTGAAGGCGGCGGGCGCTGGCTGTTCTCGGCGACACCGGCTATTGAACTCGGCGCTCAGCTCTACGGCGTCGACGGGTATCAACTCCGCCCGTTCGTGCGCGCTGGCCTCACGGTGTTCAACGACGATCACTTCGCGGCGAACGCGTCGCTTGCCGGCGCACCCGACTCGGCCGGTCGGTTTTCGGCACAGAGCAAGATCGATCAGGTCGTCGGCGAGTTCAGCGCCGGTATCGATATCCTGAGCAAGGATGACACGTTCGATCTCAGGCTCGGCTACGATGGCCGCTTCGGAAACAACCTCGAGACGCACATCGGTCAGGTGAGGTTCGGCACGAAGTTCTAGGAGCTTTCGTTCGGCTTTGCGCGCGACGCTACCCGCAGCTTAGACCTGTCATCGGGATTGCCGATCGCTGCGGATTTCGCGTGTGCTCCCGCGAACGCGGTCACCACGGGGCTGATAGTCCCGACACGTGAACTCATTTTCCGGGTGGCAGGGATCTTCTCTGCCGTAGCGCGCCGCAGTTCAATTTTGCCATGCTCGGCATTCGCTGCGGTCGCGCTTTTTTGGAGCCGTCCATCCAACGGGACGCGGCGGAAAACGCCCACGTCAAACCCAATTTGATTTTGGATAAGTGATCGCGCCCTAAAAGTTGATAATTTTCGTCAACAATAGTCACGGCCGGGGGCTGCAGAGCGTGAATACGGCGTCGAACTTATTCGCCATGCGGCGCTTCCGTTCCGATGCGCTGCCGTCGCTCGCGAGAGTGTCCCGATGACCAAGCACGGCATTCTGCCTGCTTCCGGAAGCTCGGCGCGACACCGAGGTTTCAACGCTGGCAAGGGGGCGGGCGAGTCGCAGCCACACTTTACCTATGCGGCGCGGCGTGGTGTCGATCCACTCACGGGAGCATTTGCGCGCCGCCATTTCATCGTCCCCTGGCAGGACAGCGAACCTGTCGCGGAGGCCGACGCGGACGCTACTCTCGAAGCCATCTTCGAGACGCCGCGCGCGCAGCCCGCCGTCGCCTATGTCCATGTGCCTTACTGCCAGAACCATTGCCTCTTCTGTGGCTTCTTCCAGAACGTCTGGCGCCCGGACGTCTCGGCGGCGTTCGTCGATGATGTGATCATGGAGGTGGAACGGCTTGCCGGCAGGCCATTGGTCGCTTCGGCGCCGATCGAAGCGGTCTACATCGGCGGAGGAACACCGTCCGCGCTCCTAGCCGATGATCTCTTCCGCCTCGTTGCCGGCCTACGCCGGTGTCTGCCTCTCTCTCCCGACTGCGAGTTCACGGTGGAGGGACGCGCGTACGATTTCGGTCTCGCCAAGGCGATTGCGGCACTCGATGCCGGCGCCAATCGGATTTCGCTCGGCATCCAAAGCTTCGACACGGACGTGCGGAAGCGCCTCGGGCGCAAGGCCAGCGGAGCCGAAGTGAAAACATTTCTCGCCGATCTCGTGGCGCTCGGCCGTGCGTCGATCGGCTGCGACCTCATCTATGGTCTGCCCGGTCAAACCAAGGAGATCTGGTGCAGGGATATCGAGACGGCGATTGATCTGCGCCTCGACGGTTTGACGCTCTACGCCCTCAACGTCTGGCCCGGCGGACCGCTCGCCCAAGCGATCGATGCGGGTAAGCTGGCAGCCGCCGGGGCGCTGCCTTCTCAAGCCCAGTCCTATGGCCAAGCTGCTGATCTCTTGACCGCGGCCGGATGGAGGCAAGCCTCGCAGGCCCATTTCGTACGCTCGGCTCGTGAGCGCAACCGATACAATCGGCTGATCAAGGCGAGTGTCCCCTGTCTCGGGTTTGGGCCCGGCGCGGGAAGCCAGGCGCACGGTCATTCCTGGCGAAACACCGTCGATATCGCTCGACGACGCAAGCTCATTGCTGCCGGGCGCATGCCGGTCGAGGGGCTGGCGCGCCTGGCGCGCGATCACAGCGCCCGCGCGGCGATCGCTTCCGGTCTCGAGGATGGCGTGCTCGACATCGCAGCCGTCGACCATCTGGCGGCAGGCTTTGCCGAGGCCGCGCAACCACTCCTGCAAGACTGGGCAGAGGCCGGGCTCGGGCACATCGATGCGGATTGTTTTCGCACGACGCGAGCGGGCGCGTTCTGGATCACCACGCTCACCAAAGGCCTCTACGCAGTGCTCTCACTGCTCAACGCGAACGTATCAACGCTGAAGGAAACGCCGACATGAACATCCCCGATATGTCCGAAACTTTGCGCGCGCGGCTCGCCTCGCGGCTTGCCGCCGATCAGGACGGTGTGATCGAAACGCTGGCGCGCGAGCATGGCGTCACCGTTCTCGATGCGACCCGCATGCTGCCGCAGGCGAACTGCCGTTGGACGCCGGCCGCGGCGTTCAACGATGTCTTCGCCGAGCTCGGCACCTGGGGTGACGTGCTCTTTCTCGTTCACACGCCAAACATCATCCTGGAATGTGTGGGGCCGGTTCCGCACGGGACCACCGGGCGTGGCTACTTCAATCTCGGCGGGAAGGGGCCGATCGGCGGGCACGTGAAGGCGGATCGCTGCGCGGCCATCGCCTTTGTGAGACGCCCGTTCATGGGGCTCGACAGCTGCTCGATCCAGTTTTTCGATGTCGACGGCAACGCCATGTTCAAAATCTTCGTTCGGCGGCGGGGGGATCACACGCTGGAAGAGGGCCAAGTCGCGGCATTTGAAGCTCTGGCGCAGCGGCTCGCCCGGGTGAAATCGTAGGTGCGGCTTTTGCTTTTCGGCGCGACGGGCCGCACAGGGCGCCATCTGACCGCGCTTGCCGCGCAGGCTGGCGTATCCGTCCACGCGACGGGTAGAAATTTGGCGCGGCTCGCTGCGTTCGGCACCAGCATCAGCTATTCGCCGGCCGACATATCCGACGCCGACGCCGTCGAAGCGCTGGTTCGAGCCGTCGCGCCGAAGGCGATCATTTCGCTCGTAGGCGGCACTCTCGGCAGTAACTTCATCGACGGTGTGGGCAACGTCGCTATCGCGAACGCGGCACGGAATGCCGGTGTGCGCCGCCTCGTTCAGGTTTCTTCGCTCGGCTGCGGAGAGAGCCGCCGCTATGCTTCGCAGAAGTTGCTCGCCGCCATCGGCGATGTATTGGACGCGAAGACGCAGGCCGAGGAGCATCTGCGCAGTCTCGATCTCGATTGGACCATCATACGCCCCGGCGGCCTTGGGGATGGCGATCCGACGGGCGGCGGGAGGCTCTATGACGATGCGCGTATTCATGGCCGCATCGCACGTGCAGATCTTGCTGGGCTGATTTTCGCTTGTCTCGTCGCACAGAATACAATCCGCAAAACCCTATCCGCCGTCGATCGTGCGACGCTGTCGGGTCCGCCTGATCCGCACGAGTACGTCCTTGTGAGTGTAGCGTAATCCTCGCCGCGGACTTGGATCGGGTCCAGCGGCTGTGATGCTGTCGCGGGCGGACAGAAGCGTCTTCCCCGTGTGTGTCGCGCCTCGCCGTCGCCGACCGACGTGCGTCTTCGACGCGCTTCGGACGTGCACGCACAAGACCGCGTAAAATCAATGCAAATCGTTGGTTTTGCTCATTGGGAACTAACAGTGCTTCAGAAGGTTGCGCGCGGGGAGCATTCCGCTCCGAAGAGGAGTATCATTATGAAGTCTGCAATATTGATCGCCGCCGCCGGTGCAGCACTCGTCATGATCCCCGCCGCCAATCCTGCCGCCGCCTGCGGGTGGAGGCGAGGCTACTACGGAGCCGACGTGGCGGCTCCAGTCAATTACTATCGGCCCGTGAGATACTACCGGCCCGTGCGGTACTATCGGCCTGCGAGGTACTACAGGCCCGTGAGGTACTACTCACCGGTCCGCTTTTATCGTCCTTGGGGCTGGGGCTACGGAGGCGGGTGGGGTCCCCGTTGGGGCAGATGGTGATAGCGACGGCCGGCTGAAGATACAGCTCGGTGATCGGCACGGTGCACGCATCATCGCAGCGGAGATTTTATCTTCTGCGGCTGCGCGCCCTGCTCAGCGATCTTGATGAGAACGTTGTCGGCGTATGGACGACGGTGCGGTCCGCGTGGCTTCGGCGGATCCGGATCTCAGCAGCTACATCGCTCTCGGTGGGTCGCTGACGGGTTACGAGCCCCCGGCAAGTGATCGCCGCCTGAGAAGAGAAATGGGCCGACGCGGTTTCCCGCGCCGGCCTTTCCGCGTCTTCCGCAGGATAGCAGCGGCGCTCATCCGGATACTGGGCGGGTTCCGATCGCAGAGAAACGCTCAATATTTACGGTACTTTTGCACCAAACGGCCGCGTTCCTTTTGCTCATTTTTAGCGTTGCCATTCGTGCTTTCCGGTTGCTCATCAGCACACCACATATTGGAAAGGCGCCTGCCGTAACCTCCCGAACGGTACATTGCGTACAGGCCAAGCCCATAGGAAGTGATCGGCGCCGGTCATGGGGCCAGACACCATGTTGGACGAGAGCGACTCGCCGCAGATCCATGGACAGGACGGCACCGGGTTGCCTCCTCAAAACGCGGGTGCCGTGCCCGCGGAGGCAGAGCGTCCGCCACGCAAATCCCGTGCGCGCCGCTGGCTGTTGTCGTTCCTGATGCTCGCGGGCCTTGGTGCCGGAAGCGTCTGGTGGTTCGAAACCCACGGGACGCCGCCGGTGAAACACCATGTCGCCGTGCCCGAGCCGGCCGTGAATGTGTCGGTTGGCGAAGTGAAGCGGGGTGACATGCCCGTCGCGCTCGATGCCCTCGGCACAGTCACGTCCCTCGCGACGATCACGCTGCGGCCGCAGGTGAGCGGAAGGATTACGGAGGTTGGATTCAAGGAAGGCCAGTATGTAAAGGCTGGCGACTTCCTCATTCAGATTGATCCGCGGCCGTACCAGGCGGCTCTCGATCAGGCATCCGGACAACTGGCGCGCGATGAAGCGCTGCTCGGCGTCGCGCGGCTCGACCAGAAGCGATATGAAACGCTGCTCAAGCAGGATTCCATTGCACGTCAGCAGGTCGATACGCAGCGGTCTCTCGTACACCAGGACGAGGCGATCGTGCGGGCCGATAAAGCCGCGGTTGAGACCGCAAAGCTGAACCTCGAATATAGCCGGATCGTCTCGCCGGTCGATGGCCGGATCGGCCTGCGGATCGTCGATCCGGGTAACTTCGTGCAGCCGAGCAATGCGAACGGTCTCGTCATCGTCACCCAGACAAAGCCCATCTCGGTGATCTTCCCGCTGCCTCAGGACACGATTCCTCAATTCATCGGGAAGCTGCGCGCCGGGGAAAAGCTGCCGGTGCTCGCCTACAATCGCAGCGGCAACAAACTGCTGGCGACGGGCGAGCTATCGAATGCCGATAACCAGGTCGACACGACGACCGGCACGCTCAGGCTTCGTGCACGCTTTGAAAATAAGGACGAGGCGCTCTATCCCAATCAGTTCGTCAACGTGAAGCTCATCGTCGACAAGCTGCACGACGTTGCCATAGCCCCCGCTTCGGCCATTCAGCTCGGCGCAGTTGGACACTATGTCTACGTAGCGAACGACAATGGCACCGTGTCAGTCCGGCCCGTGACGGTCGGTCCGGCCGAGGGACAGAAGGTCGCCATCCTCGAAGGATTGTCCGCGGGCGAGAAGGTGGTGGTGGACGGCGCAGATCGCCTGCGGGACGGCGCGAGGTACTCGGTCGTGCAACCCTCCAAGCCCGGCAAGCCGGTCGCCGATGCGAGCGGTGGCGGCGGCGCAGCGGGTCAATCCAGCAGACAGGACTAGCATCGAACGGGCGATAGCCTAAGGCACGGTCGTCATGAATCCGTCTAGGATCTTCATCCTGCGGCCGGTCGCCACGACCCTGTTGATGGCGGCCATCGTGCTTTCGGGTCTCGTCGCCTACACGATGCTGCCGATCTCGGCCCTGCCGCAGGCAGACTATCCCACCATTCAGGTGCAGACGTTCTATCCCGGTGCCAGTCCCGAGGTGATGGCGACGTCGGTCACCGCTCCGCTCGAACGGCAATTCGGCGAGATGCCCAGTCTCAGCCAGATGCTCTCGACGAGCTCAGCGGGGGCATCGGTCATCACGCTGCAGTTCGGCTTGAACCTGGAGTTGGATGTTGCCGAGCAGGAGGTTCAGGCGGCGATCAATGCCGCTGGAAACCTGCTACCGGCCGATCTGCCTGCGCCGCCGATCTACGCAAAGATCAATCCGGCCGGCGCACCGGTACTCACGCTGGCGCTCACCTCCAAGACGATGGTGCTGACCAAGGTGCGCGACATCGTGGAGACGAGCCTTGCGCCCAAGATATCGCAGATTCCGGGCGTGGGCTTGGTGACGCTCAGCGGCGGCCAACGGCCGGCGGTGCGCGTTCAGGCCGATGTGCGCGCCCTCTCCGCCCACGGGCTCAACATCGACGATTTGCGGACGACGCTCGGCAACGCGAACGTCGATATTCCGAAGGGTAATTTCGACGGCCCGACGCAGTCCTACGTCATCAATGCAAACGATCAGCTGAAGACGGCCGCAGCATTCAAGGATCTCATCATCGCGTACCGTAACGGCTCCGCGGTGCGCCTATCGGATGTGGCCAAGGTCATCGACGGTCCGGAAAATGCGAACCTCGGCGCCTGGGCGAATACAACGCCAGCGATCATCCTCAACATCCAGCGCCAGCCGGGCGCCAATGTCATCAAGGTCGTCGATGGCATTCGGGAGATCCTTCCCAATCTGGCGCTTGCGCTGCCGGCGGACGTGCAACTGTCGGTCCTCGGTGACCGCACGATAACGATCCGCGCCTCGATTGCCGATGCCGAGTTCGAGTTCGGCTTGGCGGTGGTGCTTGTCGTGACGGTGATCTTCCTGTTCCTGCACAGCGCCCGGGCGACGGTCATCCCCAGCCTTTCGGTGCCGCTCTCGATCATCGGCACGTTCGGAGTGATGTACCTTTGGGGGTTCAGCCTCGACAACCTGTCGCTCATGGCGCTGACAATCGCCACGGGCTTCGTCGTCGATGATGCGATCGTGATGATCGAGAACATATCGCGCTTCATCGAAGCCGGACACAGGCCGCTCGAGGCGGCGCTGGAAGGATCGCGTCAGATCGGTTTCACGATCATATCGCTCACCGTGTCGCTCATCGCGGTCCTCATTCCGTTGCTGTTCATGAGCGACGTGGTCGGTCGCCTGTTCCACGAGTTCGCGATCACACTGGCGGTCACGATTATCATTTCCGCGATCGTCTCTCTGACACTCGTGCCGATGATGTGCTCGAAGCTGTTGCTGCCGGCCGAGCAGGAGAAGCTCGGAACCATCGGGCGCTGGAGTGACCGGATCATCGGCGGCGCGATAAGCGGCTACGACCGGGCGTTGAACTGGGTGCTCGACCGGCAAGGTCCGACGCTCTTCGTCGCGCTCCTGACGCTGGTGCTGTCGGTCGTGCTGTTTATGATCGTGCCGAAGGGGCTCTTTCCGACGCAGGACACAGGTCTCATTCAGGGCGTATCGCAGGCCGCCCAATCGATCTCGTTCCACGGCATGGCCGAGCGTCAACAGGCGCTCGTGGCTGCGGTGCTCAAGAACCCGGACGTTGCCAACGTCTCGTCCTTCATCGGTGTCGACGGCACCAATGCGGCTCTCAACCAGGGACGCCTGTTGATCGAGCTGAAGCCGCTGGGCGAACGGAAGCTTTCGGCAAGCGAGGTCATTCGCAACCTGCAGGCCGAAACGGATGATGTTCCCGGCATCACGCTGTTCATGCAACCGGTCCAGGACCTTACGATCGATGCTGCGGTCAGCGCGACGCAGTATCGCTTCACCGTGCAGAGCACGAACGCCGCCGAGCTCAATAAATGGGTCCCGACGATCGTAGCGCGTTTGAAAGAGCTGCCGCAGATCACGGATATCGTGAGCGATCTGCAGGATCGGGGTCGGATTGTCGAGATCACGATCGATCGGCCCACGGCGGCGCGCTTCGGGATTACACCCGCGACGGTCGATAATGCGATCTACGATTCATTCGGCCAGCGCATCGTCTCGACGATCTTCGGTCCGTCGAACCAATACAGGGTCATTCTGGAAGCCGATCCCTCGTTGCAAAAAAGCCTTGCGTCGCTGTCGTCCATCTACTTGCCATCGTCGACCTCCATCGGTGGACAGGTGCCGCTGACAGCCATTGCAACGGTCACGACGCGGCATGGCCCACTGCAGATCAACCACCTCGCCCAGTTTCCGGCGGCGACGATCTCGTTCAATCTTGCGCCGGGGTGGTCGCTCGGAGAGGCCATTACGGCGATCCACGGGGCCGAGCGCGATCTCGATCTGCCGCGAAGTCTTTCGACCCGCTTCCAGGGCGCCGCGCAGGCCTTCGAGAAGTCGCTCGGCAACGAGCAGCTGCTGATCCTCGCGGCGATCGCGACGATGTATATCGTGCTGGGGATTCTCTACGAGAGCTTCATTCATCCGATCACCATTCTCTCGACGCTGCCCTCGGCGGGCGTCGGCGCGTTGATCGCGTTGCTCATGGCGGGCACGCAGTTCGACATCATCGCGCTCATTGGCGTCGTGCTGCTTATCGGCATCGTGAAGAAAAACGCGATCATGATGATCGACTTCGCATTGCGCGCCGAGCGGGAGGAGGGAGCATCACCCCGCGCTGCCATCCATCAGGCCTGCCTGCTGCGCTTCCGGCCGATCATTATGACCACGCTGGCGGCGTTGTTCGCGGCGCTTCCGCTGATGCTGGGCTCGGGGACGGGGTCGGAGCTGCGTCAGCCGCTGGGATTGGTCATCGTCGGAGGACTCCTGGTCAGCCAGCTCCTCACGCTTTTCACGACGCCGGTGATCTATCTCGCGTTCGATCGGCTGGCGCGCCGTCTCGATTGGAGCGCCGAAACCGAGAGTGGCCCGCTCGGGGAGCAGGGGGAGCGGTCATGAATATCTCCGCTCCTTTTGTCGCGAGGCCCGTTGCGACCACGCTGATCACAGCCGGTATCGCGCTGTTCGGACTGCTCGCCTATCCCAACCTGCCGGTGGCACTGCTGCCGCAGATCGACTTTCCAACGATCTTCGTGCAGGCGCAGATGCCAGGGGCCAGCCCGGACACGATGGCGACGAGTGTCGCCGCGCCGCTCGAGCGGCACCTCGGCCAGATCGCGGCTGTCAACGAGATGACCTCGACGACCACGCTCGGTCTCAGCCGCATCGTGCTGCAGTTCGACCTGAGCCGCGATATCGATGGAGCGGCGCGGGATGTGCAAGCGGCGATCAACGCAGCGCACGCTGATTTGCCCACCTCGCTGCGGACCAATCCCACCTACCGCAAAGTCAATCCCGCTGATTTTCCCGTCCTCGTTCTGGCACTCACCTCCGGTACGCTGACGCAGGCGCAGCTTTATGATTCCGCCGCGACGGTCCTCCAGCAGAAGCTCTCGCAGATCGAAGGTGTCGGCAATGTCGACCTGAACGGCAGCGCGCTGCCGGCCGTTCGGGTGGAATTATCGCCCAGTGCGCTGTTCCGGTATGGCATCGGGCTGGAGGATGTGCGCGCGGCGCTTGCCTCGGCGAATGCACACAGTCCGAAGGGGGCCATCGAGGAAGGCCCCATCCGGTATCAGATCGAATCCAACGATCAGGCCACCCGCGCGAAGGATTACCGTCCGCTGGTTATCGCTTACCGCAACGGCAATGCGGTGAGGCTGACCGATATCGCCACCGTGCAGGACTCCGTCGAGGATTTGAGAAACCTCGGTCTCGCGGACGGCAAGCCCGCCGTTCTCGTTATTCTCTACCGCGAGCCGGGTGCCAACATCATCGATACTGTCGATCGCGTGATGAAGGCGCTGCCCCAGCTCGATGCCTCGCTGCCGGGAGATGTGACGGTCACGCCGGTTCTGGACCGGGCGACCACGATCAAGGCATCCCTCGCCGAGACGCAGAAGGCGCTGCTCTACGCCGTGATCCTGGTCACGCTCGTCGTCTTTCTCTTCCTGCGGAAGCCTCGCGCCGCGCTCATCCCCGCGATTGCGGTTCCCACGTCGATCATCGGCACGTTGGGGTCGATGTACCTGCTCGGCTTCAGTCTCGACAATTTGTCATTCATGGCGCTGATCATAGCGACGGGCTTCGTGGTCGACGATGCCATCGTGGTGCTGGAGAACATTTCGCGGCACATGGAGGCGGGCCAGCCGCGGCTTGCCGCTGTTCTCGAAGGAACCCGGGAAGTCGGGTTCACCGTGCTATCGATCAGCGTGTCGCTGATCGCGGTGTTCCTTCCCCTGCTGCTCATGGGCGGCATTGTCGGCCGCATATTCCGGGAGTTTTCGGTCACGCTCTCGCTGGCCGTCGCCATTTCTCTGGTGCTTTCGCTGACCGCCACCCCGATGATGTGCTCGCGTCTGCTCAAGGGCGGGCCGGAAGCGCCGCCGGGGGGCATTTCGCGCACGGTGGAAGGCATCTTCGCCCGCGTTCTCGGTGCCTACGACTGGACGCTGGGGATTGCCCTGCGTCACTCGCGGGTCACCATGCTCGCGCTCGGCGCGGTCATCGCGCTCAATGTTGCGCTCTATGTGGAAATTCCCAAAGGACTCTTCCCGCAAGTCGATTCCGGGCGGCTGATGGGCAATATCGTCGGCGATCAGAGTATTTCGTTTCAGGCGATGCAAGAAAAGCTGCGGCGGTTCGCGGCGATCATCGGTCAGGACCCGGCGGTGGCGCATGTGGCAGGGTTCACCGGTGGCCGCCAGATCAATACGGGGATGATCTTCATTGCGTTGAAACCGCAATCGGAGCGCGACGTCACGGCAGATCAGGTCGTCGCGCGCCTGCGCAAGAAAACCGCCGTCGTGCCCGGCGCGGTGGCCTACCTGCAATCGATGCAGGATATCCGCATCGGCGGGCGGCAATCGAACGCGCAATACCAATATACGCTGCAGGCCAACGATCCGAAGGAGCTTTATATCTGGGGTGATCGTCTGACACGCGCGTTGCAGCAATCGGGGCAGCTCGCAGACGTCAGCTCCGACCAGCAGCAGAACGGGCTATCGGCCGACATCGTCATCGACCGTGATCAGGCGTTCCGTTTGGGTCTGACGGTGAATGCGATCGACAACACGCTCTACGATGCATTCGGACAACGGCAGGTATCGACGATCTATGATCCGTCGAACCAGTATCATGTGGTCATGGAGGTGGCGCCGGAATATTGGCAGTCCCCCAAGATGCTGGAGCAGATTTACATCAGCACCTCTCCCGTCAATGCGAGCGGCACTCAGATCACCAACGCGCCAGCGGGTGACGTCGCCGTCTCGACAACGGGCGTACCCGGCGGAGCGGCAGCGTCGGCCATCGCCGCCGATGCGGCACGGAACCAGGCTTTGAACTCCATCGGCAATTCCGGCCACAGCGTTGCTTCGAGCGGTACGCCCGTGAGCACGGTAGCGGAGAACATGGTGCCGCTGAGCGCTTTCGCCTCCTATAAGCGCGGGAATACACCGCTCGCGGTCAACCATGACGGCGTGCTGCCGGCGGTCACGATCTCGTTCAACTTGAAGCCGGGGCAGGCGCTGAGCGACGCCGCGGCGATCATCGATCGCACGGTTGCGCAAATCGGAATGCCCAAGTCTGTCCGCGGCAAGCTTGCGGGCACCGCGGCGGCTTTCGTTGCTTCCCTGCGCAGCGAACCGCTATTGGTTCTGTCAGCGCTGCTCGCCGTCTACATCGTGCTCGGAATACTCTACGAGAGCTACGTGCATCCGCTCACCATTCTTTCGACGCTCCCGTCGGCCGGGGTCGGCGCCGTGCTGGCGCTCATGCTGTTCAAAATGGAGTTCAGCGTCATCGCGCTCATCGGCATCATTCTGTTGATCGGGATCGTGATGAAGAATGCCATCATGATGGTGGACTTCGCCTTGCAGGCCGAGCGAGGTGGTATGGGCGTTCAAGAGGCGATCCGTACGGCGTGCAGGCTGCGCTTCCGGCCCATTCTCATGACGACGCTGGCGGCAGCGCTGGGTGCGCTTCCCTTGGCGCTGGGCTCGGGAGAAGGGGCGGAGCTGCGCCAGCCGCTGGGCGTTTCGATCGTGGGCGGACTTCTGGCGGCACAGCTCATGACGCTATACACGACACCCGTCGTCTACGTATATCTCGACGACTTCCGCCACTGGTTACGGCGCAAACGCGGAGGCACGGCGCGGCCGGAGACGAATGCGCTTCCGAGTGAAATCTAGGCGCAGCAAATTTTAAGCGCGACTTCATCAGAGGCACGGTGGTAGGCCTGCGGGAATCTCGCCGCGGATGGAGTCGATGACATCGACGCAGGAGCGCCAGTGGCGCAACTCGTCATAGGTGGGCAACTCGCTCACGTGCCAGCCGCCACCGAGCGCCTGGATCAGGTTGACGCTGGCGATGAAGCGGTTCTGCCGAATGGTCAGCGCCGTTTGCTCGTTGGCGATGAGCGTCTGCTCCGCCGTGACGACGGCCGTGAACGCGACCGTCCCCGCTTTATAAGCGTTGACCGAAACTCTGACGGCCTCCCGCGACAGGCGCACGGCATCCTGTTGAACGGGCTCTTGCCTTGCCAGGATGCGCAGCGAAGAAAGCGCGTCCTCGACCTGCTGGAATGCGGTGAGGACCGTCTGGCGGTAGTTGGCGACGGCCCGGTAGTAAGATGCCTCGGCGCCCGCGAGCTGAGCGCGCCGGAGGCCACCATTGAAGAGAATTTCAGTGGCGGTGCCGCCGATCTGCCAGACCTCGTTCGCCACGGAGATCGGGAATGCCTTCGAGCCTATCCAACCGATGAAATCCGAGGTGCTGATGTCGGGAAAGTAGGCGGCGGCAGCGACGCCGACGAGTGCGCTTTGCGTTTCGATCGAACGCTCCGCGGCGGCAATGTCGGGGCGGCGCTCCAGGAGTGCTGCGGGAAAGTCGGGCGGAATATAAGGGACGGTCGTGGCGAGGGCGCCGCGGGGGATGTATAGCTGCGCTGGAGGCACGCCGATCAGCAGCGCGATGGCATGCTCGAACTGCGCGCGCTGGACTTCGACGCCGATGGCCTGCGCTTCTGTCGAACGCACCTGGGCCTGCGCGGTGACAACGTCGTATCGCGATACGGTTCCTTGCTTGTATTGGTTCTCGGTAATGGTCTGCGTGCGGCGGAACTCATGCGCGAGACGATTGAGCAGGGCTTTCAGGGAATCGGCTGCACGCAGGTTGAAATAGGCCATTGCGAGTTGGGCCTGGGCAGACAGCTTGGCGTTGGCGATGTCCGCCGCGTTCGACTGCGCGTTGGCGGCATTGCTCTCGATCATCCGGCGCACGCGACCCCAGACGTCGATATCCCAGTTGGCTGTCGTCTCCAGCGTCACGACGGTGTTGGTGAAGCCGTTCGCAAAGGTCGCGAAATTTCCCGACGCTTGGGCCCGCACGGCGGCCGGTCCCTCGTGCTGGCGTATGGCGTTATAGGTGAGGCCAAAAACGGGAAACAGCGCAGAGCGCGCCTGCTGCACGAGCGCAACCGATTGATGGTAGGCGGCCTCGAATATCGCGATGTTCTGGTTGGAGATTTCAACCTGCCGCTCGAGGCGGTCCAGAATGGGATCGTTATAGATCAGCCACCAGGCGCCGCGGTCGACCGCATCGAGGGGTTGAATGGGTTTCCAGCCCTCGATCTCCTTGTAATACGTCGGAGCGGTTGTCCATGGCGGGATGTAGTCCGGGCCGACCTCGCAGCCGCAAACGACGACCGCGAGCGCAGCACACAGCATGCGCCGCAGCGAATCATTCAGCCGACAGACCGCAAAAGCGCCCAAGAGCCGAGCTCCGTTTGTGTACGGCGCACGTGCACGGGTATGCATCGGGGGATTCGCGACCGGAATCCAATGCAGAAAAGCCGGGCGGGGCGGCTAGCGGTGCAGAGGGTCACAAACGCCGCGAGTCGCGTAGACGCTTGTGGACAACTTGCGTGCAAAGAACTTGGGCTGTGGCTAATTGGGTCGTCGATGAGCAACGGCAGAACGCAGCAATCGTTGTGAGGAGTGCGTTTTGGTACGCGCCGAAGCGTAACTCATGCGGTGAGACTATTGACCGCTCTGCCGCATGCGGGAGCGGTCGAAGAGGTATCGCGTCGCGGCGCGGCGCGGCGGAGACCTCGCCGCGACGGCGATCGGATTGTGGTGATCCGTCAACTCTTCTTCTTCAGTGATCGAACAAAGGCCATGATCTTGAGGATCTCGTCTTGCTGTAGGCGCTTGCCGAATGGCTGCATGGCGCCGGTGGCACCGCCGTAGACGATTTCGAACAGGCCCTTGTCGGTCGTAAAGCGCGGGTAGTGATGGGTGTCGCCGATGAGGCTCGGCCCGATCTGCCCGCTGCCATCGGGCAGGTGGCATGCCTGGCAGTTTGCCGCATAGAGCGTTTTGCCTTCGGCAAGGGCCGATGCGTCCCCGTTGTAAGGGTTCTCGCCCGTCGCATAAAACTTCTCCACCGCTGGGGAGAGTTCCTCACCGGGGAGAGGTTTAACATCCAGGGGACCGTCGTCGATCACGCTCGTGAAGTTTGGTGTTTCGACGGCGTACGCGGCAAGTGACACTCCGAATATCGCGGCGAGTACGGCGGCAGTCCGCCAGGGGCGTCCGAGTTCCATCGTCCACTCCCTTTATTGCTTCTTAAGTTCGCGTGCTCGCTCGGCGCCCGCCGGCACTTTATCGGCCGGCACTGCGCGCCACAGCGCTCCGACCGGATTGGCGAGGGGGCCTTGGTCCGACGTGTAGAAGCAGTAGCAGTTGGTGGCGACCACGTAGCCATCTTCATCGACGTTGCCGGAGGTGAATTGCAACTGCGTCTGCATGAACTCCTGCATCTGCCATTTCTTCTGCTCGGCATCCCAGCCAACGCCCCATACACGTCCTGAGCACCAGTCGCCGACGAGATAGGTGTCTTTCATGCCTGCGTAGTTGGCGACACCGAGCCCGATAACCGAGCAACCGGTACCGGCATTTTCCGTCGGTGCGCCGGGATAGGCTTGCGGATGGGGGTATTCAGCAACGGGAAGCACGCCGACCTGCGGGCACTTGTCGTCAGGCCCGGTGATCGGGAAACAATGCGTTCCCATGTTGAAGGCCCAACCGTAGTTCTCTCCGCCCTTGCTCGTGTGCGGCTGCCAGTCGATCTCCTCCCAGTGGTTCTGTCCTACGTCGCCGATGAACAGGTCGCCGCCCTTGGGATTGAAGTGGAACTGGTACGGATTGCGCAGCCCATACGCCCAGATCTCCGGCTTGGCATGGACCTTGTGATTGGCGAAATCCTTCTCGCTGACGCCAAACAGGAACATCAGCCGCTTCTTGACGGCCGCGTAGAAAGGATTGTCCTTGGGAACGAGGTAAGGGATGTCGTCGTCGGGCACGTGCACGTTGATCCGCAGCAGCTTGCCCCACCACACATGGATGTTCTGGCCGGCGTTGAGAGGGTCGCCTTCCCAACCGCCATCGCCCCGGCCGACATAGAGATAGCCGTCGGGCCCGAAGGCGATCATGCCGCCGTTGTGGTTATAGAAGGGCTGTTCCATCTGCAGGATGATCTTCGCCGTCTCTTTGATCCGGTCCGCGGAGATCACATTCGGGTTGGCCTTGTCGGCGGTGACGCGCAGCACCACGCCTGAGCCGTTGAACGGCAACGAGGAGTAGTGGAGGTAGACGTAGCCATTCTCCTTGTACTGCGGATCGAAAGCGATGGACCATAGTCCCTGCTCGACGAAGCCGGCCTGCACCTCGTTGCCGAGCGGATTGATCTTGGTGAGATCGATGAAGGGCTCGGGGAGAACCTTCCCATCCTTCTCTACGATCTTGATGCGGCCAACGCGTTCGGCCACGAACAGCCGTCCGCTGCCGTCATGGGCTGCGGAAACGCCGACGGGATCGTGGAAACCATCGGCGACCTTTACGAGCGCGAGCGGCTCCGCACCTGGAATGGTGCCTCCGGGGCGGGCCACTTGTGATCGTTCGGTGGGGACTGTCTGCGCTAGCGTTGGTGAGGGGATCGCGGCTATGCCGGCGGCGGCGGTGAGGGAAAGGAGGGTGACAGCACGAGATGCTTGAAGCAACATGCGGCGCTCCTATGGAAGGTGATTGGCGCGTCAATGGTTTGCGACTGTGAACGGATAGGTACCGAAATCGTTTCCGAGACGCGATGAAATTGACTGCGCAAACAAAACTCAGAGCTAAAGCGAACGCGTCAATGAGAAGGACTATTTGAGAAAGACTTGTTCGAGAAATAATCGGCCTTTGCGTATATCGCGGGAATTTTCGGATTTGTGGGTGTGGCTAGTTGCGATGTCGAGCATCGTGGCACGATGGATAATCTAGAAGCCGGATGCTCTGACAGCCGCCGCGGTGCCCGTGCAGAATCCGTTGCGCGTCAATAGGATGGGCCGCGTTGCGAACCGTCGCGCACCTGGTGGCGGATAACACGCACGGCGGCCTGCGCCGCGATGAGGATGACGGCCGCCAGCACTGCAACGGCCATAGCGCCACCTGGCCATTCGTACCCGAGCCCTTCGGCGAACCAGAAGATCCCGAAAGCGGACAAGATGACGCCGACGGCGAACTTGAGCGTGTTCTCGGGCACCCGGGTCAGCGGTCGATGTGCCATGAGGCCGATGACGACAACCAGCAGGAGTGCAGCCACTGCGCCGGCGCTGGCAGGCAGCGGTGAGGCGTGTGCGGCGCTCAACGCAATGACGATGAAGACGACTTCGATGCCTTCGAGCAGTACTGCTTTGAAGCTCGTCAGACCCGCCAACCAATCGAGCCGCCCATGGCGGACGGGAACTTGGCTTCGCAGCTCGGCTGTCTCGGTCGCAAAGGCGCGTTCCTCGTCCTTCATTGCGATAACGCCGGCCGACCGCAGTACAGCCTTGCGCAGCCAGCTCATTCCAAACAGCACGAGCAATACGCCGATAACGAGCTGGAGAAGATGCATTGGAACCAGCTTGAGCAGCGGGCCAAGGGTGACGACAGTCACGGCCAGGACGGCAAGTCCGGACAATGCCCCCAGTGCAGCAGGGCGCCAGCCGCGTATGGCTGCGACGGCGAGGACGATGGTCATGGCTTCGACGGCCTCGACGAGCGAGGCCATGAACGCTGTGGCCATGAGAGGCGCTGCATCCGCGAAGGGCAATGGGTTCGGCTCCGCCGAGGAGTTCGGATGCGGGTAGTCTAATCCTCAATGCATGGGAAATACGAGCGCTGAACGGACAGAGCGCCGGTCCGCTCCATCACGATACAGGTAGGTCCGCTAATGCCATAGGCGAGGCGGAGGCCGCACATCTAATCCGATACGACGGATGCTAGGGCGAGGTGCGGCGCCGATCTTGCCTGTACGACGTCCGCACCTCGCCCCGTGCTCTCATGGCGGTGTGGGAAGTGGCGGCCTGGCCGCTCCATTGCGTTCTTTGCCGCGAACGGGCGTCTTGGCCCTCAGCGTCTCCAGCGCTTCGCGCACCGGCACCTTGAGACCTTCGCCTCCACGATCAAGATGTTCGAAGATTGCCGCGCGCATGCGCGGATCCCAGAACATCTCGATGTGGGCCGCGATGTCGGTGACCGTGTCTTTAGGCTGCGTCTCGAAGAAGCTGCCGATCTGATTTGCCATCATGACCAGCCTCTTGGCGTCCATGTGTGGCCCTCCCATGATGTTATGCGATAGCGATACGTTACTCGGCGGGCACGAGGGGCTTCACACGGCGGGACTCCGCGCTGTGCTTGCGATATTCCACCTGCCATTCCGATGGTCCGTTGGACGGGCTCACCTGCACAGCGGTGACCTTGTATTCGGGGCAGTTGGTCGCCCAGTCGGAGAAGTCCGTCGTCACCACGTTCGCCTGCGTGTTCGGATGGTGGAACGTCGTATAGACGACGCCCAGTGCCATGCGATCGCTGACCTTGGCGCGCAACGTCGTTTCACCGGCGCGGCTCGCAACACGCACCCAATTTCCATCCCGGATGCCCCGCTGCTCGGCGTCGAAGGGATGAATCTCTAGGCTGTCCTCATCGTGCCACATCACGTTGGCGGTGCGCCGTGTCTGAGCGCCCACGTTGTATTGCGACAGAATACGCCCGGTGGTGAGCAGAAGCGGGAAGCGCGGCCCGGTCCGTTCCTCGGTGGCGAGGTATTCGGTGCGGACGAACTTGCCCTTGCCGCGCACGAAACCGTCGATGTGCATCACCGGCGTTCCGGCCGGCGAGGCGTCGTTGCACGGCCATTGCACCGATCCCATCTTCTCGATCCTGTCGAATGAGACGTTGGCGAATGTCGGCGTGAGGGATGCGATCTCGTCCATGATCTCGCGCGGATGGGTGTAGTTCATCGGATAGTCCAACGCGTTGGCCAGGCGCTGGGTGATCTGCCAGTCCTCATAGCCATTGCGCGGCGACATCACCTTGCGTACGAGCTGGATGCGCCGCTCGGCGTTGGTGAAGGTGCCGTTCTTCTCGAGGAACGTCGAACCGGGAAGGAACACGTGTGCATAGTTCGCCGTCTCGACCAGGAACAGGTCCTGCACGACGACACACTCCATGGACGACAGGCCCGCAACCATGTGCTGGGTGTTGGGATCCGACTGAAGGATGTCCTCACCCTGGATGTAGATTCCCTTGAACGAGCCGTCGATGGCGGCATCGATCATATTCGGAATGCGCAGGCCCGGCTCTGAATCGAGGCTGCGCCCCCAGAGCGATTCAAACAGCGCGCGCGTGGTATCCTCCGCGACGTGGCGATAACCCGGGAACTCGTGCGGGAACGAGCCCATATCGCAGGAGCCCTGCACGTTGTTCTGCCCGCGCAGCGGATTGACGCCAACGCCCGGCCGGCCAATGTTTCCGGTGGCCATGGCGAGGTTCGCGATGGCCAGCACAGTCGTCGAACCCTGGCTATGCTCGGTGACGCCGAGGCCATAGTAGATGGCGCCGTTGCCGCCGGTGGCATAGAGCCGTGCCGCGCCGCGGATCAGCTCCGGATCGACGCCGGTAAGATTCGCAACTGCCTCCGGGCTGTGGCGCGGATCGGAAACAAAGTCGACCCAATCCTGGAACTCGTCCCAATCGCAACGCTCGCGCACGAAGGCTTCGTTGACGAGGCCTTCTGTCACGATGACATGCGCGAGCGCCGTCAGCATGGCGACGTTGGTGCCCGGCCGCAGCGGCAGATGGAATTGTGCCTCCACGTGCGGTGTGCGCACTAGATCGATCCGACGCGGATCGATGACGATTAGCTTAGCGCCTTCGCGCAGCCGCTTCTTCATGCGGGAGCCGAACACCGGGTGTCCGTCGGTCGGGTTGGCGCCGATGACGAGGATCACGTCGGAGTGCTCGACGGAATCGAAGTCCTGCGTGCCGGCGGACGTGCCGTAGGCGGTCTTCAAGCCATAGCCGGTGGGCGAGTGGCAGACCCGTGCGCAGGTGTCGACGTTGTTATTACCGAAGGCGGCGCGCACCAGCTTCTGGACGAGGAAGGTTTCCTCGTTGGTGCAGCGTGAGGACGTGATGCCGCCAATGGCGCCGCGGCCGTACTTCGCCTGGATGCGCCGGAACTCCGAAGCCGCGTAGTTGATCGCCTCATCCCAGGAGACCTCGCGCCAGGGATCGGTGATTTTCTCGCGGATCATCGGATTGAGGATGCGATCCTTATGGCTCGCGTAGCCATAGGCGAAGCGCCCCTTGATGCACGAATGGCCGCGGTTGGCCTTGCCCTCTTTGTAGGGCACCATGCGCACGATCTCCTCGCCGCGCATCTCCGCCTTGAAGGCGCAGCCCACGCCACAGTAGGCGCAGGTGGTGACGACCGAGTGCTCGGGCGTGCCGATCTCGATGACGCTCTTCTCGTTCAGTGTGGCGGTGGGGCAGGCCTGCACACAGGCACCGCACGAAACGCATTCAGAGGCCAGGAACGACTCTTCCATGCCCGGAGATACAACCGAACCGAAGCCGCGGCCGGCAATGGTCAGCGCGAAGGTGCCCTGCACCTCCTCGCAGGCGCGCACGCAGCGGGAACACACGATGCACTTTGCCGGCTCGAACGTGAAGTAGGGGTTCGAGGCATCGATGCCCGGGTTCGGGTGGCGCTTACCCTCGTAGCCGTAGCGAACCTCGCGCAGACCCACGGCGCCCGCCATGTCCTGCAGCTCGCAGTCGCCGTTGGCCGAGCACGTCAGACACTCGAGCGGGTGCTCGGATATGTAGAGCTCCATCACGCCCTTGCGCAGCTGCTTCAGGCGCGGCGTCTGCGTGTGGACGACCATGCCTTGTGCAACGGGTGTCGTGCAGGAGGCGGGCGTACCGTTGCGGCCCTCGATCTCGACGAGGCACAAGCGGCACGAGCCAAACGCATCGAGCATGTCGGTGGCGCAGAGCTTAGGGATTTCGGTTCCCATCTCCATGGCCGCGCGCATGATGGAGGTGCCTTCGGCGACCTTCACCTGCATGCCGTCGATGGTCAGCTCGACGGTCTTGCCGGATTTGGCGGCCGGTGTGCCGTAGTCGATGTCTTCGACAAGGGACATGACGTGCTCCTCGAGATTGCCTATTCCGCGGCTTCGGTGCGCGGATGCGCGATGCCGAAGTCCTCCGGGAAGTGGGTGAGTGCGCTAAGCACCGGGTAAGGGGTGAAGCCGCCGAGCGCGCAGAGCGAGCCGAGCTTCATCGTGTTACAGAGATCGGTGAGAACATCGACGTTCTCCCGGACCCTGTTGCCCGCGATGATGCTGTCGACGACCTCGACGCCGCGCGATGAGCCGATGCGGCAGGGCGTGCACTTGCCGCAGGATTCCGCGGCGCAGAACTGGAATGCGAAGCGCGACTGCCTGGCCATGTCGACGGTGTCGTCGAACACGACGATGCCGCCGTGGCCGATGAGGCCGTCACGCGCGGCGAAGGCCTCGTAGTCGAACGGCGTATCGAACAGCTCGCGGGGAAAATAAGCGCCGAGCGGCCCGCCGACCTGCACCGCACGGACGGGACGTCCGCCGCGGGTGCCGCCGCCGATCCTGTCGACGAGATCGCCGAGGGTGATGCCGAAGGCGGTCTCGAAAAGCCCGCCGTAGCGGATGTTGCCCGCGAGCTGGATCGGCATGGTGCCGCGCGAGCGTCCGAGGCCGAAGTCGCGGTAGGCGGCGGCGCCCTTGGCGAGGATGAACGGCACTGCGGCGAGGGAGAGCACGTTGTTGATGACTGTCGGCTTGCCGAAGAGACCCTGGTGGGCGGGCAGCGGCGGCTTGGCGCGAACTTCGCCGCGCTTGCCCTCGATGCTTTCCAGGAGCGAGGTTTCCTCGCCGCAGACATAGGCGCCCGCGCCGACACGCACCTCCATGTCGAAGGTGAATTGCGAGCCGCCGACGTTGCGGCCGAGCATGCCGCCGCGGCGCGCTTTGTCGATCGCCGCTTCCATGGCCGCAACCGCGTGCGGGTACTCGGAGCGGATGTAGACGTAGCCGTAGGTGGCCCCGGTGGCGATGCCGGCGATCGTCATGCCCTCGATGAGGCAGAACGGATCGCCTTCCATGATCATGCGGTCGGCGAAAGTGCCCGAATCGCCCTCGTCGGCGTTGCAGACGATGTATTTCTGCTCCGCGGACGTTTCGGCGACCGTGCGCCACTTGATACCGGTGGGGAACCCCGCGCCGCCGCGTCCGCGCAGTCCGGACTGGAAGACTTCCTCGACGGTGGCCGGCGGGCCCATTGCGAGCGCGCGCGTCAGTCCGGTGTAGCCGCCGTGACGCCTGTAATCGTCCAGCGAACGGGGATCGATCACACCGCAGAGCGCGAAGGTGAGGCGGGTCTGCTGCGCGAAGAACGAAATGTCTTCGACGGGACCCAGGCGCAGGGGGTGGTCGGCCCCTTCGAGCGCGCCGGCCGATATCAGTTCGGCAACGTCGGCATCACCGATGGGTCCGTAGCCAATGCGCCCTTCCGGACGCTCGACCTCGATCATCGGCTCGAGCCAATACATGCCGCGCGAGCCCGTCCGCACGATTTCGACCGGCAGACCTCTCCGCTCGGCCTCGAGAGCCAGGCGATCGGCAATCCCGTCGGCACCGAGCGCCAGCGATCCGGCGTCGCGGGAAATGAAGACGCGCATGCTTAGTCCTCCAGCGCTTCGAGAAGGGCGTCGAGCTTCGGCTCGTCGAGCAGCGCGTGCAGCCTGTCGCCGAGCATGGCGGCCGGTGCGCTGTGACAGAGCCCGAGGCAGTAGACGGCTTCGAGGGTGGCGCGCCCGTCCTTGGTCGTTTCACCGCAAGCGATGCCGAGGTGACGCTCGGCGCGCGCCGCAAGACGATCCCCGCCCACGGCCTGGCAGGCTTCCGACCGGCACAGCTTCAGCACGCGCTTGCCCGCGGGGGAGTCGCGGAAGTCGTGATAGAACGTGAAGGTGCCCCACACCTCCGCGCGGGACAGATTGAGCGCGTCCGCGATCATGGGGATGGCGGATTCCGGCACGTAGCCGAACTGATGCTGCAGATCGTGCAGGATCGGCATCAGCGGCCCGGGCCGGGAGGCATGGCGCGCGATTATCTGGGCGATGTCTCCCCTATCCCGTGCTTCGTCGATCATCTGCGCACTCCCATCTCGATGCTGCATCGTCCGTATAAATCCATCAATTAATTAGTTTCGAGGGGTGCCGACTGATCCGCAGGCCGTAGCCCGAGCATGTGGCAGATCGCGTAGACGAGATCGTCGCGGTTCAGCGTGTAGAAGTGGAACTCGCTGATGCCGTGTCGCGCGAGCTCGAGGACTTGCTCGGCGCACGTGGCGGCGGCCGTCAGCCTGCGCGTTTCGCGGTCGTTCTCTATTCCGCTGAAGCGGCGGTGCAGCCAGTGTGGCACGCTCACGCCGGCTCTTTCGCAAAAGGCGGTGATGTGCCGGAAGTCGTGGATCGGCGCTATGCCGGGGATGATCGGAATGAAAATCCCGCGCGCGTGGGCGCGATCGAGGAAACGGAAGTAGGCGTCGTTATCGAAGAAGAGCTGGCTGACGGCACTCGTGGCGCCGGCATCTATCTTCGCCTGGAGCATGTCCAGATCGGCCGTGAAGCTCGCCGAATCCGGATGCTTCTCGGGGTGCACGGCGACGCAGATCTCAAACGGTGCGACCGCCTTGAGGCTCTTTATCAGCTCCACGCTGCTGCTGTAGCCGCCCATTCGCGGGACAAACGGCGAGCCGGCACCGCCTGGAGGATCGCCACGCAGCGCCATCGCGCGACGCACGCCCATGTTCCAATAGGAGCGTGCGACGTCATCCACCTCTTGCCGCGTCGAGCCCACGCAGGTGAACCGCGCCGTCGGGCTGAGCGTCGTCTCGTCCAACAGCCGCGCGATCAGAGCGTGCGTGCGTGCGCGCGTATCGGCCTCGATGCCGTAGGTGACGGCGACGCTGGTCGGGCAGAGGGGCTCGAGACGCTTGACCGATTTCCAGAGCCGTTCGGTCATCGTCGCCGTGCGCGGGGGAAAGAATTCGAACGAGACCTTGAAGTCGCCGCTTCCGAAGATGCGGCGGCCGCAGTTCGCTGTTCTGCTGCGGGGCATCGACACGTAAGATTCAAACATGTCTTGCTCCCGCGTGCAGCTTCAGCACGTGGCCCGCGAGATAGAGCGAGCCGCAGATCAGAATGCGGCCTTTGCCCACCATCGCGCTCTGCGAAAGGTGCAATGCACGGGGCACGCTTTCGACGGCCGTCGCGGGAATGCCCTCACTGACGGCGACCTGCGCCAGTGCGTCCGCCGGATAGCTGTTCGTCTCGCCGGGAATGGGCACCGTGTAAACGTGCTCGATGAGGCCGTGGAACGACTGGATCACCGAACGGGCATCCTTGGTGTCCATCATTCCCCAAACGAGGTGCACCTTGCGATGGTCCTTGCGGGTGAGTTCCGCCAGCGCGTGTGCCATAGCCTCGCCGCCCGCCGCGTTGTGACCACCGTCGAGCCAGATCTCCGTGTCGTCGTTGACGTGGTCGTGCAGGAGACCGGGAGACAGCCGCTCGAAGCGTGCCGGCCATTGCGCCTTGGCCAGTCCCCGCTCCAGCGCATCGATCGTAAGATCCTGTCCGAAGATGCGCCGTGCGGCGGCGACCGCGGTGCCGGCGTTGTTGATCTGATGGGGCCCGACGAGTTGCGGGAGCGGCAACTCGACCATGCACCAGCCGATCTGGAAGCCGAAGCTGTCGCCGAGCGCGTGGACTTTGAAATCGCGCCCGTGCCGGCATAGCTCGACGTCAAGGTCCATGGCGCGCATCTGCAATACGTGCATGGCTTCGGGCTTTTGCGGACCGACCACGCAGGGAACGCCCTTCTTCAGGATGCCAGCCTTCTCGCTCGCAATGGCTGCAAGCGTCTCCCCGAGGAAGGAGACATGGTCGATCGAAATCGGCGTGATCACGGTGAGCAGGGGATCGTCCACGACGTTGGTAGCGTCGAGACGCCCGCCCATGCCGGTTTCGAGCAGCACCAGGTCCGCGGGTGTTTCCGAGAACGCGAGCAACGCCGCAGCGGTCGTGATCTCGAACTGCGTGATCGGCTCACCGCGGTTGGCGAGCTCGGCCCGGAGCAGGCAATCGACGAGATAGTCCTCGCGGATCGGCTTGCCGCCCGTGGCGCCCCCCAGAACGATGCGCTCGTGGAAGTCGACGAGATGGGGCGAAGTGTAGACGTGAACACGCTTGCCGAACTCCTCGGCGATAGCGCGCAGGAAGGCAATCAGCGAGCCCTTCCCATTCGTGCCGGCGACATGCACCACGGGAGGCAAGCGGCGCTCGGGGTTCCCGAGCGCTGCCAGCACGCGCTGCATCCGGTCGAGACCGAGATCGATCGACTTGGGATGCAGTGCGTTGAGCCGGTCGAGAAGGATCGAGCTGCGCCGATCCTTCCCGTGCGATTGCTTAGCCGATACTTCCGGATACGTATGCGTATACATTGTCTCTGGCCTTGCGCCCGTCTTCGAGAAGGGTTGCGGTTTCCGACAACGTCTTTGCGTTGAACGCCTCGTCTTTGATCGACGGAAGGTTGATCTTGACGTTCATCACCGCGCCTTCGAGGCCTGCGTAAGCCTGCATGGCGGCGACCCCTAGGTCGCTGATGGCGTTGGTATTGGACTTGCCGGTCGCGGACTGCGCCAGATGCAATACGCTTACGCACTCGCGCGCGATGGCGAGCGGAGACTGAACCGCCTCCTTGTATCCTTCCTGGATGGCGGCGGTTCTCGCCTTCTTCTCGTCGTCGGTTTCCTTCGGCAGCTTGAACGCCGCCATGACGCGATTGAAGGCCTGTGTATCGAGATCAACGCGGAGCATGAGGCTCTTCGCAACCTTCTCGGCCTTTTCGAGAACGTCGGCGACCAACGTCTGATGCTCTTCGAGCCCCTTCTTTCCGATACTCAATCTGCACACCATGCAAACGAGCTCGGCACCCAAGGCACCGGAGAGCGCGGCGACGCTGCCGCCTCCCGGCGCTGGCGCATCGGATCCCAGCACTTTTGCAAATTCATCGAGCTTCAGTGCGACAAGCATTTACTCGTCCTCCCTTTGGCAGCTTTTATCCGGTGCTGCTCTCTATCCATAAAGCTAGCACCGGCATGCTAAGTAATCAATCGATTAATTAGTTCAGAAGAGTCCCTCGACCTGGTTGTTGGCATTTATTCGGATGCTTTCGGCGGCGGGGACGCGCGGTAATCCGGGCATCGTCATGATCTGTCCGCAGATGACGACGACAAAGCCTGCGCCTGCCGAAAGACGTACCTCGCGCACCTCCAGATTGAAGCCTGTCGGCGCGCCGCGCAGGTCGGGATTGTTACTGAAGGAGTACTGCGTCTTCGCCATGCAGACGGGCAGGTTTCCGTAGCCGGCCTTTTCCCATTCCTCGAGCTGCCGGCGGATCGAAGCGTCGGCGATCACGCTGTCAGCGCGATAGATCTCCTTGGCGATCTTTTCGACCTTGCCGAAGAGGCTTTCGCTCTCCGCGTAGAGCGGGCTGAAGTTCGCCTTTCCGTTCTCGCAGAGGTTGACGACTTTCTCGGCAAGCTCCCTTGTGCCCGCCGAGCCTTCCGCCCAATGCTTGCAGATGACGGCGTCGACGCCCTTGCTTCGGGCATATTCCTGCAGCGCCTTAAGCTCTGCTTCGGTGTCCTTCGCAAAGTGGTTGATCGCAACCACAACCGGGACGCCAAACTTGGCGAGGTTCTCGAGGTGCCGTCCGAGGTTGGCCGCGCCTTTCTTCAGCGCTTCCACATTCTCGATGCCGAGATCATCCTTCTTGACCCCGCCGTTCATCTTCAACGCGCGAACGGTTGCGACGATGACGGCCGCCTTGGGTTTCAGACCTGCCTTGCGGCACTTGATGTCAAAGAACTTCTCTGCTCCGAGGTCGGCGCCGAAGCCGGCTTCGGTGACGACGTAGTCAGCAAGCCTCAATGCAGCTTTCGTAGCCGTCACAGAATTGCACCCGTGCGCGATGTTGGCGAAGGGGCCGCCGTGCACGAAGGCCGGATTGTTCTCCAGCGTCTGCACCAGGTTGGGCATGATCGCTTCTTTGAGCAGCACGGTCATTGCGCCGTCTGCCTTGATGTCGCGGCAGAACACCGGTGTGCGGTCGCGGCGGTAGGCGATGATCATGTCGCCCAAGCGCTTGCGCAGGTCGGCAAGGCTCGTCGCGAGGCACAGGATCGCCATAACCTCGGAGGCGACGGTGATGTCGAAGCCTGCTTCAGCGGGGAAGCCATTCGCGGTGCCGCCGAGGGAGCTCACGATCTGGCGCAGCGCGCGGTCGTTCATGTCGAGAACGCGGCGCCATACGATGCGGCGCGTGTCGATATTCTGCTCGTTGCCCCAGTAGATATGATTGTCGATCATCGCACTCAGCAGATTGTGCGCGCTGGTGATCGCGTGGAAGTCGCCGGTGAAGTGGAGATTTATGTCTTCCATCGGCACGACCTGCGCATAGCCGCCACCAGCGGCACCGCCTTTCATACCGAAAGAGGGGCCGAGCGATGGCTCGCGCACGCAGATCACGGCTTTCTTGCCGATCGCGTTGAGCCCGTCGCCGAGCCCGACCGTGGTGGTCGTCTTGCCTTCTCCGGCGGGTGTCGGCGAGATCGCCGTCACGAGCACCAGGTTGCCTTCGGGCTTCGAGGAGATTTCCTCCAGATACGCGTGTGAAACCTTGGCTTTGTGTGCTCCGTAGCGGAACAGATGCTTATCCGGAATCCCGAGCTTGCCCGCCACCTTCTCTATCGGCTGCATTTTTGCAGCGCGTGCAATCTCGATGTCGCTTCCGACCGTCTTGCTCATCGTCGATATCCTTGCATTCCGCTTGCCTGAGACAAGCCAAACTTTCGCTATGTGCCGCGCTGCGAGGGCGTCGTGCGGGACCCGTGTTCCTACTAGCGGCCAGCGGCTGTGCGCTGGAGCCGGTGTGCTTGTTGAAGGGGCCGATCGCAGTTCAGCGGGATTGCAGCACGGACGCTGCATGTCCGATGGCGGCGACCGCCCCCTTTCTTCAATTGAAGATTCCCGTCCAGAAGATTGCGTAGCCGAGACCGCAGAAGAAGATTCCTCCGGCGAGCGCGACGTAGGGCAGGATGCCGGCCCGGGTCGGTGGTAGCGTGGTCTGGCCTTCCGGCAGCAGGTCGTCGAGCATGTCGGGCGGGAACTGACCCTTGTCGACGATGTAATGGCGGTACCAGAACACCGGCGTCGAGATGAAGGCTGCGGCCAATCCGAGGAAGAGGATGTGATTGCCCCAGAGGTTCGCGCCGACGCCGATGAGGAAGGCGTTCACGTAGGCCAGCACGGTGCCGAAAGCCATCAGCCAGTTGGGTGCCCGGTAGGGGCGCACGGCATTGGGATTGTCGAGCCGGTGGATCCAGCCTGCGTTGAGATTGAGGTAGTGGAAGAGCACGTAGTTGACCGCCGACACTGCCATGACGAACATGTAGTCGGACATCAACAGCAGCATCGCGTTGAAGGCGAGGTCGGTCCACATGGCGCGCGTGGGAACGCCGTTGTGGTTGAGCTGGTCGAGGAACTTCGGCATCCAGCCATCGTGCGCGCCCTGGTAGAGCGTGCGCGAGGATCCGGCCATCGCGGTCATGATGGCGAGAAACAGCGTGAACGTGAGCATGACGACGAGGATCTTGGCGACGAAATCGCTCGCATGCACCATGCTCGCCAGCGCGACGCCTACGCCCTCGCCGGATTCGATGCCGGGCGAGCGCATGTATTCGGTGCCGAGCACACCCTGGAAAACGAAGGGAACGAGCGTGTAGAGGATGACGCCGACGATGCCCGACCAGATGATGGCCTTGGCGCCGTCACCGCGCGGATCGGTCATCTCGCTCATGTAGCAGACGGCATTCTCCGCGGCGTAGGCTGCCCAGGCGGCGAGGAACAGTCCACCGATGAAGAGCCGCCAGCCGTCGAGATCCCACGAGCCGTTGAGCGGGACGAACGGCGTGAAGTTGTCGATGTGGACACTGCCGGTGAACAGCGGGATCAGCGTTACGAACAGCAGCGGGATGATGCCGCCGAGCGTGAGGATGATCTGCACTTTCGCCGTCCGGCCGATACCGGTGTGCTGGATGCTCCACACCGCCACCATCAGGATCGTTCCGACGATGAACTGCGTGTTGATGCGGATCGAGAGTCCTTCTTTTAGGTACCCGAGATCGAGCAGCGTGAGCTTCCACGTGTTGAGGGCGTGATCAGGTGGAAGGAAGATCGAAAGGAGATAACCCGAGCCGAGGCCGGAACCGATTGCAAGAATGGGACTCCACGCGAGCCAGTTCGACCACACCGACATGGGTGCGATGATATGGCTATGGCGAACCCACGCCGTGGCGCCGTATACCGCAGTTCCTCCCGACTTGTTCGGATGCATGCCTGCGATCTCGGCGTAACTGAAGATCGCAACGAAGCCGATCAGCACGGAGATGAACCACACGAGCGGCGAGACCGTGCCCGTAACGGCGGAGATGCCGCCGAGACTGAACATGACGAGTGCCGGCGATCCCGCCGCGATGAATACGACTTGCCACCAGTTCACGTCTCGCCGCATTCGCGGCTCAGCGTGAGAGGGCAAGGTAGCGCTACTCCCATGCGACAGTGCTTTGTCCATAGAATCCTCCCGGCGGGATCGGTGGACTGACGCCACCGACCCCGGGTCCTATTGAGTTTTTTGGTTTTCCCTTTGTGCTGTCCTCGGCTGCTGTACCGGCTAGCCTTGGAGCTCAAGCAGGTGGTTTTCGAGGATCTGGCTCTTGTAGTCCCACGGGCCGTTGATGCCCTCGAGCTGCAAGTACCATTCGGCGGTCTGCACCAACACCTCTGCGGCGATCGTTCCGCATACCTGTCCTGCCAGCACGTTGACCCCGTAGCGCGCTGCCTCTGCCTTCAGCAGATTATAGATGCGGTGCAAGGGTGTCTTCAGAGGATTGCTGACCTCGCAGGACACGATCGTGACGGCCTTACCCGTACGGCGGTGAGTGTTGGGAAGGCCGATGACGCCCTGGATATTGGTAAAGCCGCCCGTCTTGCCGCGCACGTAGCTGGCCAGCTTCTTGGCGATTGCCAGATCCGTGGTGTCGAGAACGACGTTAAAATACGCGTCGTGCTCCTCCAGGGCTCCAACGATGGTCGCGCCTGCGGTCGGGTGCAGCTTTGCGGGGCCGAGGTCCGGCGCCCGGTCCGGGTCCTTCAGGACGGCCTCGCGCAGACCCTCGTAGTTGCCCTTACGGATGGCCGTGAGGCCTTCGCGATCCGGCCGGCGGGCATTCTTGCCGGTGAAGAAGATCGGTACATCGAAGCGCTTGTACAGCTCCTTGCCGAGCTCTTCGGCGAACTCGCGGCACTCCTCGATGGTGATGTCCTTGGCGGGGTAGATTTCGATGGTGTCGACAGCACCGATGCGCGGGTGGCGGCCGTGCTGCTTCTCCATGTCGATGTGCTGGTAGGCCTGACCGGCCGCATTGAGCAGCGCCTCGCGGACAGCCTCGGGCCGGCCGAGAATCTCGACGGGGAGGCGGTCGAAGTCTGCGTCGGGCTCATAGCCGATCAGCTTCAGTCCCGGTTTGTCCCGGAACTCCCCGACGATCTTCTCGATGACGTCCTTGCGGGTGCCGTCGCTGAAGTTCGGGTCGGACAGGATGTACTGCGCCATGGGCATTCCTCCAAAACTGGCTTCGTTGGGGGCGGCGGAGCCCGGACAGGGCCTCACTACCCACCCCTAAGAGAAGCCTAGCAGCGACCGTTCGATAATCAATCGATTAATTATTACAAATGTCGCACCCGCTGTGGTCCCGGTGAATCTGGCCGGGCCGATCGCTGCCGTCCCGCGGCGGTGGCGGGTTTGGCACGCTTGCCAAATGGGCTGACGTGTCGAGGCGCCAAGATGCATGATATTGCGGTGCGATATGAAAAAAACCCTCCAGCTTTTGGGCCGGAGGGGGAAAGTTGGCGACCCTAACGGTGTGGGTCGGGAGCTAGGGAAGCTTTGCTGATGGACGCGTACCCAGGTCATGCGTGGGAGCGATCCTGAGGTCCCCGCCATCGGCAATCAATTTAATCATACGATTAAGTGTTGGCTAGAGGGATCCGTCCGTCAGGCTTCTGCCGTCACCCTGCGGGGTGGGTTTTTGGGTAGGTCTAACGTGCTTTGCGATCGTTCCGCCGGGGCTGGGGCCGGCTAACGCGGAGCCTCACGTCAACAGGATTTTTCTGCTGGAAAAATTCTGCCAATGTGCACTTCTGAGCGCTCGCTTTGTCGCACGCATTTGATTTGGAGCGCCGCCTGGCGCTGGTGTATGTAATTAGTTGATCGATGAATTTCTGAAGGGGTTACAGACGACGTGTCCAAGGCACCCGAAAAGAGCGTCCGCGCCGAGCCAAAAAGAGGAAGACGCACGGCCAAATCCTCTGGTCCGGGTCCGGATGAATTGGCTCGGATTGCGCTCGATCTTTTCGCCAAGCGCCATTTTGCATCCGTTACCATCAAGGACATCGGGCGCGCCGCGAACGTCAACAGCGCGATGATCTACTATCATTACAAGGACAAGTCGGATCTCTTTCGGGCGGCCGTCGAGACTGCTGTGCAGGACGCTTTCAATCTCTATGCAAAGCACTGCTACAGGAGCCATGAAAGCGCCGCGGATTCGATCTCGTCGTGGTTCGATGTCCACGTGACGCTCCACCGTCAGCTGCGAAACGTCATTAAAATAAGTCTCGACTACAGCGGAATTGGCGAGGTCAATCGTTCGATAGACCGCTTCTATCAACACGAGAATGAAATTCTGCAGCGGATTGTGTCCGAGGGGATCGAAGCCGGCATTTTCAAGCAGTCGGTGAAACCCTCCGAGGTCGCCACAATGATCTCGACAAGCCTTGACGGCATTCTTGCCCGCTCGATGATTCTCAAAGATTTCGACATGGTCGGCACTGTGGAGTGCTTCAAAAAGGCTCTGTGGCTTTATCTCGGCTATGAGCCGGCGAAGAACAAACAGCCCCGCCCGCAGGCACGCGATCGTAAAATCAAAAGCCACGCGGAACACTAAAATCGGTAAGTCGTGCGCCGTTCGCGGCGGGCCTTTCGCGTTTTCGAGCATGGAGCGTCCGCGGGCGCTTGGATGCCGCCGTCGGCGGATCTCTGACGATGGCGGAGAAGGCCGCATACCGCGCACAGATTTCGCTCTCGGAGGTGTGCGCCGGGATGCTCGAAGAGCCTTTGCGTAACAGCCGGAGGCGACCGGGTGTGCGGGCGATTCAGCTCCGATTCGACTGGGACGGCGGCCACCGGGAAAGGCTTCACGGGGCGTCGCCGAGCGATCGAGCTAGTAGCCGAGCACGGGTTGCCAGGCGCTCATCCATGTGAGAGTGCGACGCAGCATTGCGTGGCGGATTTGGCCTTCAGTATTGCGGTGCAAAGAGCCGGAATTCATCTGCTTCGCGGGCGCGCCGTCCGTCGCCGTAACCATGTTCGCGCATGTCATCAGTGCGGTGCCCTCCTGTGGAAAAAATCGCATCGCGTGGCGCTGGGAGCACCATTGTCGGTGCCAGCCGAAGGGAAATCGAGTTCGAGGATGCTGGTCAGCGCTCGAATCGAGCAGGTGCGATGCCGCCTTCTCGGCAGCGTTTTGGAGCGCCGCTGAGGATTGTCCGGGCACGTTTGCGAGACATTCCCGCGTTGTGGCGACGCGCAATCCGGGAAGAGCGACCTTGAATGGGTATCAGAGAGCGCGCGCTCACGCGGAGCGCGCGCTCACGCGTAGCCGATCCGGGTCGCGCATCGCGTGCCCGACGTCGCGCGGGTCTCAATGCCCCGAGCACAGGCAAGGATAGATCGGGGGTGTCGTGCGTTCGGAAAGGGACGCGGCCTCGGCAGAACCGATAGTGCGTTTCTTTCGACAATCCAATTTGTTAGCGGCGCGCGGGTGGCCAAATCCCGCGCGCCGTGTGCGGCTGTCCTGAAGGATCGAAACGGTCTACTGCGTATACTTGCCGTTCAGCTCCTTCACCATCGCGAGGTGGTGCTGAAGCGTCGGCAGGGTCTTTGCGGCGAACTCTTTCACGGCCGCGGTCGGCCCGTTCGCGGCGTAATCGCCGAACAGCTTTACGGCGTCCTGATGCGCCGTGAGCTGTTCCGAAATGTAGGCGCGATCGAAGCCGCTTTCGGTGGTGAACAGCCGCAGCTTTGCGTATTTCGCCTCGTGCGCGAGGTCGAGGGTATCCGGCGGCGGTTTGATATTTGCGGAATTAAGAGTCGTCTTGAACTCGTCGCCGATCTTGTCGTGGTCGGTAACCATTTGCTGGGCGAAGGATTTCACGTCCGCGCCCTTGCCGTACTTCAACGCAAGCTCACTCGTGTCGATCTCGAACCTGTTTGCGACCGCAGCTTTGTCGATAAAACTCTGCGTCGCCTCGGGCAATTTTTCGGCTGCCAGCGCTGGAAACGACGCGAGCGCCAAAATCGCAATGAGCACGCTTCTCATGGCTGGCTCCCTTATCTTGGACCTGTTGCCGAACGGCTGCGAACGGCAACGGGTTCCAAGTATCAGAGGCCGAACAGAGAACATTCACGGCAGCACTTGCGCTCGCGAGCGCGCTTTCGGAGGAGGTGATGTTGACGGCGCGAAGGGCGAAGCGCCCGCTCAGGACTACTTTGTCTTCTTCCAGCTTCTCCGATCGGCGCGTTCAGTTGGCGTCATTCATTTCCGCCGGGAGCCTTATCGGCCGCTAGGGTACGATCAGTTTTCTTCGAATCGCGATGCGGCTCTAGCCCTTTGATTAGTCACGCGATGGTTACGCTTCGGGCTGATAGGGTCCGAAGCGATCATGGTCTACGGGCTCTCCAGGCACTTCGATGCGCTGCGGCGTACGCAGCCTGAGGCAATTGTCGGTGCCGATCTCGAGTGTGTGGATATAGAAATAGCTGGCGTCGTCGTTCCGCGACTCCATGACCGGCGATGGGGCGGATACTATGGTCAGGCCACCACACTCGCCGATCCAATCAATGTGGCGATGGCCGTGCATCAGGATCGCGCGATCGGCCATCGAAGCGAGCCGGCGCAAGAACCAGTTGCCGTTGACGAGGGTGGTGCCAATCCGCTCGGAGAGAACCTTTGCGCGGCGAGGGTACTCCACGGGGTGATGGTGTAGCGCTATGAGCCAGCAGGCCTTTGGATGTCGCGTGAAGACAGTATCTATCGCGGTGGCCTGCTCGACGGAGACGAGCCCCAATGCATTGGTGAAGGAGAAGTGCGCATCCGCGTTGCTGTTCAGGAGGATGATGCCCAAGCCGCTCTCATTGGCGGGAGGCAACACCATGGGGAAGGCTTCGCTCCATAGATCGGTTGCTAGGGTCGACAACATAGGCCGTCCCGTGCTCGCAAACCTTGTCAGCTCCGCCGTATGTGGCTGCAGGAACGACGTGAGCGTTTCGCCGATGCATCCCCGTTTGCGGTCGACCACCCGCACGCGGCCGCCTTGGATAGCGTCTATCGCGGACAAGGTGCGTATCTTCCGCAGCCGGCTGTTGGGACCTATGGAAAGGTCCAGTCGGGCCGGATTTGTGCGATCGACGATGTTGATGTCGTGATTTCCGGGTAAGACGAGCACGCGCTCGGCGAGTGCCGGATGCGCGGCGAGGGTATCGAGAAATTCCGCCCATTCGGTTGACCGTCCCGCGTCCGTTGCGTCGCCCGAGATCAGGACCACATCGAGCGGGTCCGCTTCATGACTCGCCTCAAGCAATTGCAGCAATCGGCGGAACCGGCCATCACCCTGCGGACCGGAGCGTCCGCTCTCGATGCGGAACCCGTAGCGCTCGCCTACGGTATGAATGTCAGACAGATGTGCGATGCGCCAGGTTCGGCCATCCCGTGAAGGATCCGCGTAGGTTTGAAGATCGCGGGGCTGTGCCATCAGTGCATCGTCGATACCCCAGGCGAGCGCTGCGACGGCGAGATAGACGCTGATGACGAAGACCGTATTGGCGAGTGCAATCCACGCGAGATGTGCGGGTGCGGCGAGGTCGCCGATGGTGCCGATCCAGCGCGTCGACGACCATATCGCGAGCAGCACCAGAAGTGCCGTGCTGGAAATGAATATTCCCGAAGCGAGGGCGCCCCACGCACGCGCACGCTCGCGGCGGCGTGCTTCGGCATCCTCCGGCAGAGCGCGCTCGATGACGTGGCGCATGGCCTCGCGGGCCATCGTATATACGGGCTCGACGACGAGGGCGTTTAGGGACCAGAAGCTGCTCTCGGCGAGGCGAAAGAGCCGCTTGCCGAACAGCAAGCCGAGTACTGCCACAGCCACGAAAACAGCAATCGGCACGATGCCCATGGCCGGTGTGATCTGGCCGGCGAGCTTTCCGACCCAAGCCGATGCAATGAGCGGCGAAAGGCCGATGATCACGGCCGGCACGATGAAAAGGATCAGCCAAGCGGTGAGCAGCTTGGCGAGGCTGATCTCGCCCAGGAGGCTCCCTGCCATAGCAAGAAGCGAATTCGACTTGGTGCTGGAGGCATCGTCCTCGACGTCGCCGTCCCGCGGATCGACCAGGGGCTTCATGCCATCCCTCATCCCACTCGCCCGGTTCGAGGCGAGCGCCTGTGCCAAGAGCGTGATCGCTTTTCTTCGAATCGCGATGCGGCTCTAGTTTTTCGATTAGGCCGATGATTCACGCTTCGGACCGATAGGGTCCGAGGCGATCATGGTCTAGGCGGCACCACCCGCTATAAAAGGCCGAACGAGGTAAAAAAGCCTTTCGTGCCGCGGGATTTTGAGGCGGGCACATCTCTGGCAGGAGGTTTGTCCCGGAAGAGGTGCGCAGGCTGCGGCAGGGCTGCACCTTGGAGGGATCAATCGCTGCCGAGCTGACTGCGGTAGTCCTCGTAGCCGAACGAGCGCACGACCCGGTAGCTGCCGTCCTCGTCGAGTATGGCGAGATCGGGCCGGGGCGTGCCGTTGAACGTGGTGTTCTTCACGAACGAGTATTGCATCATGTCGGTGAAGACGATGCGGCTGCCGACCTCGAGTGGCTCGGGGAAGGAGTATTCACCGATGACATCGCCGGTCATGCAGGTTTTGCCGCCGAGCACGTAGGTGTGCGCGTCGACGCCCGGAGCCACCGTGCCGATGATCGTCGGCGTATAGGGCACCTCCAGCACGTCAGGCATGTGGCAGCTCGCAGAGGTATCGAGGATGGCCAGGTTGCGCTCGTTCCAGTGCAGCCCGATCACGGTCGAGACGAGATAGCCCGCGTCGACGACGATACCGCCGCCGGGCTCGAGAAACACTTCGACGTTGAACTGCTCGCGGAAAGCCTTGAGGGCCGCGATCAGCTTATCGACGTCGTAGCCGGGCTTGTTGATGAAGTGGCCACCGCCGAAGTTCACCGCCTTGACCTTGCGGATATAGGGGGCGAACTCGCGCGCGATGTGCTCGATGAGCCCGACGGAGCCGTCGGCCATGCTCTCGCACAGCGCATGGGCGTGGAAGATATCGATCTCGTCCCAGGGCAGTTCGTCGATCTGCTGGCGCGTCGTGCCGAAGCGCGAGCAAGGCGCGCAGGGATCATAGAGTGCGCCGCCAAGCGTCGCGTTCGAATAGCCGGGATTGATGCGCACGCCGATTTTTGCTCCGGCGGCTTTCGCAATCGAGCCGAAGCGTGCGATCTGCTCGGGTGAATTGAAATAGATGTGGTCGGCGTAAGCTGTGAGCCGCTCCACCTCGCCGGGGGAATACGCGGGCGCATAGACGTGCACCTCCTTGCCGAAATCCTCGCGCCCCATGCGCGCTTCATATTCGCCGCTGGCGGTCGAGCCGTCGAGCACGTCCCGCATCAGTGGGAAAGCGTCGGGCATGGTCCATGCCTTGGTGGCCAGCAGGATCTTGGCGCCGGATTCGCGCTTGATGCGCGCAACCGTCTCGAGGTTGCGCTTCAGGGCCGCGACGTCGAGAACGTAGGCGGGCGTGGCCATGGATTGGGGCAGCTTCGGGAGCATAGCGGCGTGATCCTTGGAGCCAATGGCAGCGGAGCGAGACGCCGGTATATGGCATTCGCAGAGGGCGGTTGAAAGTGGCTGTTTCGCGCCGGAGGCCCCTGCGGGGACGGCTAAGTGCCCCGCATCGTCAGCAGATGGTCGCAGACGGTATCGACCACGCGGGAGTCGCGCATATACGCGTTGTGGTAGAGGGCATCGCTCAGGTGCTTCCACATGGCGTCGGGATCGGCAAAGCCGCCGTCGGGCGCGTCGGAGGCGACGACCGCCGAATAGAGCTTGTGGGCGGCGACGAAGATCGCTTCGTCGTCGATGCCGCCGAGGTTGACGGCTTCGATACGCGCCTCGCTGAGCTCGCTGATGTAGGGCGGAAAGTGTCCGACGCCTTTCAGGACATAAGCCGCATCGCCTCCGTAGGCCGCGCCGACGACGCCTCCGTGAATGGCGGCCGTCAGCGTCTTGGCCCACAGCCAGGCGCCGCCCGCCCGTGCGATGAGCCATACGGCGCCGAAGATGAGGCCGTAGACGATGGGGACGAGCAAAATGAAGGTGAGGTCGGCCGCAGCGGCGAGACCGTAGGTTCCGGCGCGCAGCTTTTCTATGATCGGGGTCAAGAAGTAGCCGGCGGTCGCAACGAAGAAGAGAACCGTGCCGACGACGCCGGCGAGACGCGCAAACGCCGTCAGCGACCGCATCGCGGCCCCCACGGTGACGTACTGGGGTGAGATGGCGGCGGCGGTTTCGAGCAGGCGCATGGCTTCGTCGCGCGGACTATGGATGACGAGCCACTGCCCCGGCCGGACACCGCGGCCGCAGCGGCGCCGCGCACGGCGTCGCCAGAGAAGCGTGCGCAATCCGCGCGAGGCGCTCCACGCTGCAAACACGAGGAGACCGCCGAAAAAGACGATGGTTTCGATTACCTTGTTGGTGTCTCCGCCGAGGATCGTCAGGAGGTACCAGATCATGATGGGCGCGATGACGAGGCCCATGACGGTCTGGAAGAGGGCGATCAGCCACGGCACGGTCTTGAGGCGCCGCGTAAAGAAAGGCGTGCCGAAGGTCACGACGCCGCCGCGCAGGTTGGATGGCGGGAGCTGAGCGAGCGCCTCCAGCGTAACGTTGCCGCCGTGGCTGTGCGCGATAATGGAATATGGAGTGCCCGCCTTTTCCAGGCTGCGCACCGTTCTGGCCAGTTGCGCTGCGCCGTGCAGGCGCCCGTAGTCGGAATTGAGGCCGGACCAGTGCAGCGGCAAAATCTCGATTTCCGGGCCGGAGCGCTTGGCGAAGGCTGCTTCGAGCTCCGTGGCGAAAGGGGAGCCCTTCTGCCACCAGCGTTCGCCGTCGTCGTCGGGGTGCTGGCTATTGGTGCCGTGGACGGTGATGACGACGTGGCGCGGCGGGGAGCCGGCCGGGGGCGCCTCGGCCTCCGGTTGCGCGGTGCGCGTCAACATGCAGTCCCCCGTTACTCGATGCCCGGCGTATTGCCTCGAAGCCGTTAGACTCAGAGTACGATCGCATTTCTGCGACTCGCGATGCAGCTTTAGTCTTTTGCTTAGACCGATGATTCACGCTTCGGACTGATAAGGTCCGAAGCGATCATGGTCTAGAACATGCAAAAAGGGTGGCACGGGCCACCCTTTCGCTGCAAGTCAGATCGATCGGAGGGGCCAGCGCCTCAGGTCTTCACGGCGAATAGCTCGGCCTGCTCACCCGTTTCCAACTCGCGCATGTGCCAGGGCAGGCCCTGCTTGCCGATCTCGTCCATGAAGGGCTTGGGCGGAAGCTGCTCGACGTTATAGACGCCGCCCGACTTCTTCCACGAGCCGTTGAACAGCATCATCGCGCCGACGACCGGCGGCACACCGGTGGTGTAGGACACCGCCTGCGCGCCGGTTTCCTTGAAGGCGTGCTCGTGGTGGCAGACGTTGTAGATCATGGCGCGCTTGGGCTTGCCGTCCTTGGTGCCGGTGAAGATGCAACCGATGGACGTGCGGCCCGTGTAGCCCTCGCCGAGCGATGACGGTGGCGGCAGCAGCTCCTTCAGGAACTCCATCGGAATGACGGGATGGCCCTTGTACATGACGGGGTCGATGCGCGTCATGCCGACGTTCTGCAGCACCTCGAGGTGCTTGATGTAGTTGTCGGAGAACGTCATCCAGAAGCGAATCTGCTTCAGCCCTTTGATGTTCTCAACGAGGCTTTCCTCCTCCTCGTGATAGATGAGGTAGGATTTGCGCGGACCCACCTCCGGGTAGTCGATCGTGGCCGAGATGGACAGCGGGTCGATGTCGATCCACTTGCCATCCTTCCAGTACTTGCCGCGCTGCGTCACCTCGCGAAGGTTGATCTCCGGATTGAAGTTCGTCGCGAACGCCTTGCCGTGGCTGCCGTCGTTGCAGTCGATGATGTCGATCGTCTCGATGGTGTCGAACAGAAACTCCTGCGCGTAGGCGCAGTAGATGTTCGACTGCCCGGGATCGAAGCCGCAGCCGAGGATCGCCATGATGCCCTTCTCGGCATAGCGGTCCTGATATTTCCACTGCCAGGAGTATTCGAACTTGGCGACGTCGCGCGGCTCGTAGTTGGCCGTGTCCATATAGTGCACGCCCGCTTCGAGGCAGGCATCCATGATCGGCAGGTCCTGGTAGGGGAGGGCCATGTTGATGACGAGGTCGGGCTTGACCCGGTTGATCAGCGCCACCGTCTCGGCGACGTTGTCGGCATCCACCTGGCTGATCTCGATGGGCGTCACGCAGCGCTTGGCCACGGCCTCGCAACTCGACAGGCGGCGCGAAGCCAAGTGTATCCGCTTGAAGACGTCGCGGTTCATCGCGCACTTCTGTGCGGTGACAGACCCAGCGGCGCCGGCGCCGATGATGAGCACACCTTCCAATTCGCATCTCCCGCAAGCAAACAGGACCCTCGGGCATTGCTCCTCAGCGATGCCCCGCAGGCCTGTCGGATTAGTGTAGTCGCACCGCGAGCACAATACCTCCCGGACCAACCGGTTTTGTGACAAAAGCGTTGCAGCGCAGGATCGGGTTCCGTCCCGGAGCCGCCGTGCCACTTTCCAGATATCCCGCGCTTTCGGACCTCGGCGCGGGGAGCCGGCTGCCTAGGTGCCCGGCGCCGTCACCGGCTCGACCAGACCTTGACGCATGCACAGGTAGACAAGCTCGATATCGGAGCGCACGCGGAGCTTCGATTTTATCTCATAGTGGTAATTCGCCACCGTCTTTGGGCTGAGGTTGAAGGCCAGGGCGATCTCGTCTGTCGATTTTGCGTCGAGGATCATGCGCAGGATCTCGAATTCCCGCGGCGAAAGCTCCTCCACGGGCGAGGCATCGCTGCACAGGCGGCTCGTGGCGATCGCCTCATTGATCTCGGCGCAAAGCGCCGGACGTCCGGCAAACACGGTGCGGATGGCGCTGACGAGCACGTCGGGTGGGCTGCTTTTGGTGACATATCCCTGCGCCCCGGCGCGGAATGCCTGCTGGGCATAGGTTGCGCTGGCGTGCATCGTGAATATGAGCACGCGTGCGCTCCGATCCAATTGGCGCAATTGGCGGACGAGGTCGATGCCGCCGCGACCGGGCATGGAAATGTCGACGACGGCGACGTGAGGCTTGTTCTCCTTGAAAGCCCGATAGCCGGAAGGCGCGTCGCCAGCCTCTGCCACGACATCGATATCGGGATGCATCTCTATCAGTCGCCGGTAGCCCTGCCGTACGACGGCGTGGTCATCGACGAGCAACACGCGGATTGCCGTTCCCATCAAGCGCCTCGCTGCAGTGTGGGGAACTCGACCTCCAACCCGAATCCGCCGCGAGGCAGTGGGCCGGCGGAGAAGCTTCCGCTCAGTGCCATGACGCGCTCCTGCATGCCGATCAGTCCCGCACCCGCGGGCGGTGTTGACCCGTCGCGCGCGCTCGTGCCGGCGCCATCATCGATAACCGATAGGCGGATCGTCTCGCGGTCGCCATCGGAGCCCCGGCTGAGCAGCACCTGCACGGTGTGCGCGTTGGCGTGCTTGGCGGCGTTCGTGAGCGCCTCCTGGACGATCCGGTAGACGTGTGCGCTCGTCTCGGCCTGCAGGTGCTCCACCGTTTCGGACGCCTCGATCCTATACGCTGTACGCCCACCGGAATTTTTGTTGTGCTGCGCCACGAGGGCTTCGAGGCTCTGGACCAGACCGAGGTCATCGATCTCCTGCGGCCGCAGATACGTGAGCGTCCGGCGTAACGTCAGCATCGAGTCGGATGTCATCCTCTCCAGTTCGCGCGCTTCCTCGGCAAGGGCCGGTGCCTCACGCTGGACGCGCGTTCTCAGGTATGCCGCATGGGCGTTGAGAGCGCTCAGATTCTGGGCGATCTCGTCGTGCAATTCGCGGGCGATGTGCCGCCGTTCCTGCTCCTGGGCGTCCACGAGCTTGCGCGCAAGTTCTGTGCGCTCGGCCGTTGCTGTGCTCAGGTCGTGTACGAGCGCATTGAAAACCTGGCTGATACGGTTGAGCTCGGCGAGACGGAACCGTGGCAGGCGGCAGGTCAGGTCACCGCGCGCCAGGCGGTTTAAGCCGGCGAGGATCTGCGTCGTCGGCAGCAGCGCGCGATCGATGACGAAGTAGGTGACGAGGCAAAGTATGGTGACCAACCCGGCGGCGAAGCTAAGCAGCGGTGTTATCGCCATCCATGCAGCGCTGGCGGTTGCGACCGCATCGTAATGGGCGACGACCGTGCCGTAGGTGATGCCGCGGTAGGAGATCGGTCGCGATGCCGTGAGCCGGTCATTGATAAACGCGCGGTAGGGCCACACGAACCACCGCGGAGCGGCCATGGCCTCTGCATTGAGGCCGGCGCAATTCAGTCGCTTAGTCGCGCCATCCTGGCCGAGCAGCTCGACGCATTGTCCCGGCTGAAGCACGAGGCTGGTGACGAGATCCCAATCGGGAAAGTTAGAGGGGATATCCGTAGAGCGGCCGATGCGTGACAGCTGGAGGTCGAGCTGGCGGCCCACGAGCTCTGCCAGCTCGGCGTTGCGGTGCTGTGTCTTCAACGCGGCCTGGTAGGTGGCGAGCGCTGCGCCAGCGGCAAAGCACGCGACCGCAACGGCCGCGATCCGTCTCAATAGCAGCCATTTGAGATCCATGCGTCCTCGCATCGGCCTTTTCGGCAGGCTAGGGCGCGGCGCCGATGCTGTGAAGGGGACGCGGGATCGTCAGGAAATTTGCCCAAGGACCGGCAGGGGAAACGCCGTTGTGGCTTTCGGTGCGAAATCAGATGCTTTCGACGAGCAGGGAAATCGCTCGAGGCATTTCAGCATGGTTCGAAAGCGGCTCACAGGGAGCATCCGACATGGCCGGTTGTGGGCGGAGCCAGATATCTTTCGGCGCGGGACATGGCGCTGGAACGCGATTTTTCCGCTGCTGCTTTTGGCGAGCAGCGCGGCCGCCATGGTCACGCTGGCGCATGCGATGAGCCGCTTCGCTGGCGCCGGAAACAACGTCGACGCGCTATTTCGTGACGCCGATCCGGCAGCGATTTTTTGCACGCGCGAGAATGTGGAACGGACGCACGAGCCTTCCCGCGCCGCTCGCTGAATCCAACCGTTCAACTCGTTCGGGCATGCCACACTCAGATCAGGAGAAGAAAATGAAACGCATGGTTCTCGTTGCAGCTTTATTGGCGTTCGCAGGCTCGGCGTTCGCTCACGATGGCGCTAGCAATGGAATGAAGGAGCTGGCGCCTGATGAGATCGTATTCCGCGATGACCCCGCCTTTCCGAACGGAGGCCAGACTGCGCTGCTGCATGGGGATCCCGATAAGCCGGGACTTTTCATTTTACGTATCAAGTTCCCGCCCAACTATGTCGTCCCGCCTCATACGCATCCGGGCTTTGAGACCGTCACCGTGCTGAGTGGCACGATGGGAAGCGGCATGGGCGAGAAAGCGGACCTGACGAAGGGCAAGATGCTGAAGGCGGGCGGGATGCTTGCGCTGCCTGCCAATCATGCGCACTACGTCTGGACGACAGATGAGGAAACGATCATCCAGGTCGCGGCCGTAGGCCCGTTCGATCTCATCTATATCAATCCAGAAGACGATCCGCGCAGGAAGAAGTAGCGGCGGCTCACGACTGACGTGTTGCAGCGTGCGCGGGGCGGCTCCATGCAACCGGCGGATCGCGTGCCGATCCTCCGGGAGCTGCTTCGCGCAACGCGTTTTCTGATGTCGCTTCAGCGGCTCAGATAAAACGTTTGCCCATGGTATCGCGCGAATTTGCAGACGCTTCTGGGAATAGGATTGCCACTCGCTGCCTATCGGCCATTGCGCAGTCCGATCGCTCTATCGGTGCAGCGCTAGCGTCTCACCGACAATTGATGCGCGGCCGTGCATCGTATGTTGTCCGTGCCGTGTGAAGGCTTCACCGTCGACATCTCTCGTCGGACGAAAAGGAGATGTGCGATGGCGATATGGAATACCACGAGGTCGACGTGGGTGCGCTCACGGCGTCAGGATCAAGACTGGATCAGCTATCGTTACGTGGGTGCGGTGGCGCTGGGAACGATAGCTGCCGCACTTCTTTGGAGTTGCGTCACGCAGGGTCCATGGATCGAGCGTGCCGCTGCGGCGGGTGACGTCGCCGTGGAGGTGAAGGCCAGCCAGTGGAATTGGAAGCTTTCACCCAAGAAGGTGCCGGCCGGTCAGCAGATCACGTTCAACATCACGTCCAGTGATGTCAGCCACGGTTTCACCATCTACGACGAGGCCGGCGCCGTCGTTGTCGAGAAGACGGTCGTGCCAGGCGCGGTCACGCAAGTGAGCCACGTGTTTGACAAGCCTGGAAGCTATCCTGTGCGCTGCATGCTCTATTGCGGCATGGGGCATGACGGGATGAAAGGCGTGCTGACGGTCGTTGCCGAGTAGCCGGCTGCAGCCGATGGGACGCATGCCGGCCGCGGACAAAAAAGAGGCGCCGCGATTGTTGCCAACCGGACGCCTGAAAACGCCACACGAGCCCGAGGGAGGGCCCCATCCGATCATTTGTTGGGGGTCGGTCGTAGCGCTGTGGACGATTCTAGGCGAGGCGTGGCGCCGCCGAAATGCAATTCGGGACCGGAAGAAAAGGCAGTCGGCGGATGAAATGGCGGCATCCGGACGTCGATCGCGGGCCAGGATATGGTCCGGCTCAAAACCCGCTCTGAGCTAGCGTGAGGCCAGATGCGGAGGCACGGGGACGGGTGTTGCCAACGCTTGCCCGGCAATGGGGCAGGAGAATACCGGTGTCTGCTGGACGGGCAACATGGCCACCGGGACATGCCGTTTGGCGGCGCGCACGATCTCGGCGGAAAGCTCCTCGAGCCCGCGCACGTCGTCGGCGTTCGTGAGTAGTGAAACGCTGATCCAGCTGCCATCGCGTGGATTGCTGATAATCGCATTGGAAGCCGTGAAGCCGGGCACATATCCGGTATGGCTGAACCGGTCCCATCCGGCGTCGTACTCCACGAACCAGCCCATGCCGTAGTATTTGGAGATGGTGACCCGGGCGGCATTGGAGAACATGAGCTTGCGGCTTGCGGGGCTCACGGCGCGGCTCTCCATGATGGCCTTGTTCCAGCTGAAGAGGTCGGCCGCGGAGCTGACCATATCGGCGGAGCCTTTCAGCCACTCCGACAGCATGAAGGCCGGCCGGCGCAGGTAAGGCGAGGTCTTGCCCCAGGAGGGCGTCGCCATGCGCAGGTTGCGGTTCGTGTCGAGATCGGAGGTGAAGCCGGTGTCGTTCAGCTGCAGAGGCGCAATCATCGTGGTGCGCACGTACTCTGCAAAGTTCTGGGCCCGCGTCTGCTCTGCGGCAGCTTCGACGATCTGGGCCAGGAGGAAGTAGTTGAAGTTGTCGTAGGCGAAGCCGCGGTGGCGGGTTGATGGAGGCAGGCGGCGCAGGCCGTCGAGCATCCGGGACGCCGTGATGTGGCCCCAGGGATCGGAGCCGGGCGGCGGATGGTAGAGCAGGTTCTGAATGCCGGAGGTCATGGTGAGCAGGCGCCGCACTGTCACCGGCGAGCTGCCGGTAGCGTCACCCCACGCGTCGAAGCCCGGCAGGAGATCCTGCACCGGCGAAGACAAGGTGATGGGAGCATTCCCGTGCTGGGATATGGCCCCCGTATCCACGAGCCGCAGCACGGCCGCCGCCGTGAATTGCTTCGAGAGTGACCCGACGTGGTAGACGGTGTGCTCGTCGGCCGGTTGCCCTGGGCGGCCCTCGCCGTAACCGCGCGCAAAAACGCGCTGGCCGTTGATGCCTACGGCAACGCTGAGCCCTGGCGCCCGGCGCTTTGGTCCGCTGCCAAGCCATCGCACGATCATTCCATCGAGCTGGGCCGTGTCGAAGGCGGTCCATTCGACGGCAGAGGCCTGGTCCGAGAGCGTCAGCGACAATGCCGCGGCGAGAACAAGCATAAATCGGCGTGTCGGCATCGCAGAATCCCACGAGAACAGGCCTACAATATCCATCCCTGCTGGGGGGAGGGATAAACACATGGACGTGATGGGTCGTGTATTCGACGGGAAGACGTCGAGGTCCTCCAGCATCAATCAACACGCCGTCCGGTCATTCGATGCACGGAAACCCCGCCGAGGGTTGCCGGAGCGGTTGCGGCCGACTGGCGATTTGCTTTGCTTTCGAAGCTAAAGCTCCGATTGGGCTTATGAATTGCGCGATGTGGAGCCCGGGCGGCTTTCGGTTGGTCGATCGCCGATCCGGGCAGGTGGCGAGGAACCATCCGCCGTCTGTCGGTGGAAAGGCGCGCGCGGACGTATACAACTTCATGGTCTTCTTCATGGTCTTCTTGGCGCTCTCCCTCCTCGGACACGCGCGAACCGGCCTCCTCAGCGTGCGCGACCTAACGGCGCGCCGCGCCTTCCGCCGGCAATTTCGTGTCTCGCCGCGTTGCGGCCCCTTGCGGCGCGCGGGTTGTGCTGAAATTCTCCGGCCATGGCTGAGCGTGTCGTATTGGTCACCGGCTCTTTGGCGGAGCCCAGGGTGAAGAGGATCGCGAACGAGCTCGGTGGCGACGCCATCGAGCCGATCGTGGCGAGCGTCGGCGTGAAGGTTGCCGCGCTGATGACGACGGATATCGTCGAGCGACGGCTCAAGCTGCCGGAGGGCGCGGACCGGGTCATCATGCCCGGGCGATTCCGTGGCGATCTGGAGCGGCTGTCGGATTTCTTCGGCACGCGCTTCGAGCGGGGGCCCGACGAGATCGCCGATCTGCCGGAGTACCTCGGCCACGCACGGCAGAAACCCGATCTCAGCCAATACAACATGACGATCTTTGCCGAGATCGTCGACGCGACGGCCATGACGACCGATCAGATCATCGAGCGCTCGCGCAAGCTGCGCGCGGACGGCGCCGATGTCATCGATCTCGGCTGCCTGCCCGACAGTCCGTTCCCGCACCTCGAAGCGACCATCGAGGCGCTCCATGCGGATGGGGCGCGGGTGAGCGTCGATTCCTTCAACTCGGAGGAGCTGTCCCGGGCCACGCGTGCGGGGGCCGACTATCTCTTGAGCCTGTCGGAGAAGAATATCTCCATCGTCGATGAAGGACCGGCGACGCCGGTCCTGATATCGGCGGGTGCTGCGGATATGGCTTCGCTCGACCGGGTGATCGACATCATGATCGCGAAGGGGCGGCCCTATTATGCCGACCCGATCCTCGATCCCATCCATTACGGTTTCGCCGCGTCGATCGCGCGCTATTACGATTTGAGGATGCGCCGGCCGGATATTCCGATCCTCATGGGCATCGGCAACCTCACAGAGCTTACCGATGCCGATACGACGGGCATCAACGCGCTGCTGATGGGCATCTGCTCGGAACTCAACATCACGGCCGTGCTCGCCGTGCAAGTGAGCCCGCACTGCCGCACGGCAATCAAGGAGTTCGAATACGCGCGGCGCGAATATTATGCCGCGAAGCAGGCGAATGCGCTGCCGCAAGGCTTCGGCGGCGGTCTGATGGCTATCCGGGATCGCAAGGGTTTTGCATCGACGCCGGAGGAGATCGCGACGCTGGCGAGCCAGATCCGCGATGCGAACTACCGCATCGAGGTCGCGGAAGATGGCGTCCACATCTACAACCGCGATGGCCACCATGTGGGACAGGATCCGTTCGAGCTGTTCCCACATATCGACACGCGGGCGGATGCCGGGCACGCGTTCTATCTCGGAGTCGAGACCGCGCGGGCGGAGATCGCGCACAAGCTCGGTAAGCGCTATGCGCAGGACGAGCCACTGGAGTTCGGCGTTGTCGCCGGCACGAAGGGCTCGGCGGCCGATGCCCACGCGATGAAGTTCAAGGAAGCGGGCAGCACCTTCAAGAAAGAAGGGCCGGTCAAGAAGGACGAGCCAGCTGCAGAGAAGCCAGCTTCAGAGAAGGGTGAGACCGCCGTTGCCGCGAAGAATGATGGCGAGCCTTCGAAGGCCGTAGCTTCTGTGCCGGCGGAGCCGCAGATGGCTCCATCCAAATCCGCAAAGGAGGGCGTGCCGAGAGAGGCCGCGGCCCGCGACAAACCCGTGAAGGAAAAGAAGAAGGCTTAGCGACGCCGTCCGGCGTCGCGGACGAGAATGTCCCTCGGGCCGGTAGGTTCATGCCTGCCTGGCCGCGCAGGTCAGGCGGGCGTGTCGCCAGCGGCAAACCAGTCGGTGTCGCGGCCGAGATAGACCTTGAACCAGGCGGTGAAGCGTTCCGGGTTGGCGGCGGCGGCGCGGCGCACGTCATCGAGCGGCTGCCAGGCCTGATCTGAAACCTCTTTGGGATCGGGCACGACCTCGCCCTGCCAGCAGCCGCCGAACAGATGCACCACCTCGTGTTCGGTGAGGCCGTTACCGACCTCGGCGCGGTAGGTGACGGTTGCGAGAGGAGCGAGCGGACAGTCAAATCCCATCTCTTCGCGCAGGCGCCGGCGGGCGGCCTCTATGGTTGCTTCGCCGGGGCGCGGGTGACCGCAACAGGCGTTGGTCCACAGACCGCCGGAGTGGTACTTGCCGTGCGCGCGCTGCTGCAAAAGCATGTTTCCTTCGCCGTCGTGAATGAGGACGGAGAAAGCGCGATGCAGCTTGCCTTGGACGTGGGCCTCGATCTTGCGCTCGGTGCCGAGCGGCCGGTCGTCGGCGTCGACGAGGATCACGCGCTCAAGCTCATCGATCATATCGCCGGGTTTACCTCAGTCTGCGGTGTCGTCGCCTGTGGGCCGGGTGCCCGCGCCTTGTTGCCGAATACGTGGTCGAGCATGATCTGCTTCACCGCGGTGGCTTCACAAACGCCTTCAGGCAACAGCTCCGGCGCGCTCGACATGATGACCGGGCTGCGCGCCTCGGGCGTATCGGCGCGGCCGTGCGAGCCGCGCACGAGCGTGGCATCGAGCGGTATGACGTCCAGCAACGACCGAAAGCCCAGTTTTCGCTTCAGAAGGCGCCAGCCCACGGCGAGCTTGGGCGCGGATATAGCTGGGTCGATAAACAGCTCGACGGGATCGTAGCCCGGTTTGCGGTGGATCTCTACGCAGCGGGCGAAATCGGGCGCATGGGTGTCGTCCAGCCAATAGTAATAGGTAAACCAGGCGTTCGGCTCAGCGATGGCGACAAGCTCGCCGGAGCGTACATGCGCGAGGCCATTGGCGCGCTTTTCATCCTCGCCCCATACCTCCGCAATGCCGTCGATACGTTCCAGGAGCGCGCGCACCTGCGGTACATCGCCGGGATCGGTGACGTAGACGTGCGCCACCTGGTGATCGGCAACGGCGAACGCGCGCGACTGCGGGGGATCGAGCAATTCGCCCCCCTGCTCCTCGCGGACCGCGAGCAGGCCCGCCTCGCGCAGAACCCGATTTATGTGCACGGGCTTGTCGACCGGTACGATGCCGTATTCCGATAGGATGAGGACGTTACGCCCCGATATCGTCGCGGCGTCAATGAGACTGCCGGCAACGGCGTCGATCTCGGCGAGATCCTTCGCGATGCCCGGATCGTCCGGACCTACGCGCTGCAGGCAATAGTCGAGGTGCGGCAGATAGACGAGGGTGAGCGTCGGATTGCGCGTTTGCATCACGTGCAGGGCCGCATCGGCGATCCAGCGGGACGAGGCAATCGTGGTGGCCGGTCCCCAGAAGGAAAACAGCGGGAAAGCACCGAGCTTTTGCGTGAGCTCGTCGCGCAGCGCGGAGGGCTGGGCGTAGCAATCGGGCAGCTTGCGCCCGTCGGCTTTGTAGATCGGACGCGGTGTAACGCCGATATCCGCGCTGGAGGCCATATTGTACCACCAGAACATGTTGGCGCAGGTGAAGTCGGCGTCGAGGCGTTTGCCGGCATCCCACACGCGCTCGCCGGCCAGCAGCTGGTTCGACTGCCGCCAGAGCCAGATCTCGCAGAGGTCGCGGAAAAACCAGCCGTTGGCTACGGCTCCGTGATCGCCGGGCATGAGGCCGGTGAGGAATGTCGCCTGGGCGGAGCAGGTGACGGCGGGCGTCACCGTGCGCAGGGGCCGCATGCCCCCGCCCGCAGCGAACCGTTTCAGGTTAGGAGTGTGTTTGCCGATGAGCTCCGGCGTCAGGCCGACGATGTTCAGGACGATAAGGGGATGCATCGCTGCGCGTTGTCGTCCTCCGCTGGCTGTCACTTCTTCAGCGTGTGGATGTAGGCGATGATCTTCAGCATCTGATCCTGGGTCATGCCGCGCTTGGAGAACGGACGCATTGCGCCTGCGGCGCCGGAATGGATGACCTCGAACATGCCGACGTCGGTGTTGGCGCGCGAGTTGACCACCGTGTCGTCGATGAGGCTCGGCCCCATGCCGCCGGAGCCGTCCGGCTTGTGGCAGACCTGGCAGTTCTCGTTATAGAGCGCCTTGCCCGCGGCGATCGCGTCGGCG
>Ga0182743_1000465_pt1 | contig 50815 bp, 45 predicted proteins | sample eDN3rd30CKraftOP_FD_128522 | JGI IMG/M metagenome (GOLD analysis project Ga0182743, IMG submission 128522) | Enriched Organic Plus compost microbial communities from Emeryville, California, USA - eDNA 3rd pass 30_C Kraft OP (version 2) (version 2) ... | reverse complement strand
GTGCTGCTTACGCTGATTTCCTCGCTGTACTTCATCATGGGCACGCACTTCATCCTGGGGATGGACGTGCCTACGTTCGCGCTGCTGGGGGCGACCACCTGGATCATGTTCCGCCAGATCGTGTTCCGCAGCAGCACCAGCTATGTCGCGGCCCGGGGAATGCTGAATTTCCAGGGGGTGACGCCGCTGATGGGGGCGTTGGTGCAGGCAAGCATCTACGTGTCGGTGTACCTGACGGTGTTCCTGGTGCTGATCAGCGCCGGCCACGCGCTGGACCTCATCACGCTGCCGATAAGCTGGCTGGGATTCATGCTTTACGTGGTGCTGATGGGCCTCTGCGGTGCGGCCATGGGCGTGCTGTTCGGCTCCATTGCCTCGGTATGGCATTTCTTCCTGCGCCTTGCGCCGGTCATCGAGCGGTGCCTGCAACTGTTCGCCAGTGTGTTCTTCGTGTCGGAGCAGCTGCCGGAGCAGCTGCGCCACTGGGTTCTCTGGTCGCCGTTTGCGCACGGCCTGCAGCTGCTGCGCTCGGCGTACTTCAGCAGCTACACGTCGCACGATGCCAGCCTGAGCTACTTCCTGACGGCGCTGGTGTTCCTGGCGGTGGCCGCCCTTGCGGCCGAGCGCCTGACGCGCAGCAATGTCCAGCCAATGTGAGAGGCAGCAATGATCCATCTCAATGGCGTTACCGACGATCCGTATACCTTCGGCAGGAGGCAGCCCCTGCTTGCCGGCGTCGATCTCGACATCCCCGTCGGGCGCTATGCGCTGCTGTCGCCCACGCCGGAACTCCATCGCCAGCTCATCGACGTGCTGTGCCGCCTGCGTCCGCCACGGCACGGCTTTGTCCGGCACGACGGCAGCGTGTCGTGGGCGATCGGGCGGCAGGGCTTCATCCGGGGCAAGGCGAACGGCCTGCGCATGATCGAGTTCGTCAGCGAGGTGTACGGGCTGGATGCGGATGCCACGGTCGACCTGGTGGCGGACCTCGTCAGCGATCCCCAGGTCCTGGCCAGGCCCATGGAGCATTGGCCGCTCTATCTGCGGCAGGAGTTCTCGTTTGCGTTGGCCCTGGCGCCCGCCTTCGACGTCTATGTGATCGAAGGCTCCATTCCATTCGAACCCTGCCGCTTTACCCGTCTCTGGCAGGCGTTGTTCGAGGAGCGGCTGGTGGGCCGGACGCTGATTTTTTCCAGTTATCGCCAGAACCAGCTGGCGGATTACTGCTTCAAAGGCTTAGTTTATGAGCAAAGCACCCTCCGAATCGACGACGACCTCGACCGGTGCATCAGCAGGTTTCCACCCAGGGGAACCCGAAGTGAATCCGGCAGCGCAGGGGAAGACTACTCCGCAACCGGATTCGCGGAGAGCCAGCTCGGCCTCTGAGGGCGGTTCCGAGATCGAGCGCCGCCACCGCGAGCGCCAGGCGGCGCTGCGCAATCGCCGCCGGCAGCGCTGGATCAACGCGGCGATCGTCGTCGCGCCGGTGATCGTCGCGCTGGTCTATGTGCTGTGCATCGCCACGCCACGCTACGAGGCCGAGTCGCGCTTTTTCGTGCAATCGGCTTCCGGCCAGCAACCCGGGGCCGGCGGGGGCGCGGGCACGTTGCTGACCACGGGGAACATGCCAGGGATGCTGGGAGGTTTCGTGGATGGATGGGCGGTCAGCGAGTTCCTGAGATCGCGCGACTGCATGCGCCAGCTCGACGAGAAGATCGGCTTGCGCCGCTACCTGGTCCACGACGGCCTGGATCCCGCCAACCGGCTGTCCGAGGACGCGAGCGAGGATGCGCTCTACCGCGCCTATTTGTCTGCGGTCGACGTGTCCTTCAATGCGCTGGAGCAGATCGACGTGCTGCGGGTAAGCGCGTTCTCGCCGGAGGATGCGGCGATGATCTCGAAGGAGCTGCTCAACCTGGCGGAAGACTTCGTCAATCGCATGAATGGCAAGGGCGTTTCCGACAAGCTGAAAGTGAGCGAGGAATCGGTGCGGCGCGCGGAGCAGAAGGCGCTGGAGGCCCGGGACGCGCTGACGGCATGGCGCACGACCCACGGCAACATCGACCCGACGGCCACGGTGACGATGCTGCTCAACCTTTCCAGCCAACTCGAGGCGGAGCTGAACACCGCCCAGATCAACCTGGACAAGATCCGGGCGCTGGGGAACAAGGATCATCCCATGCTGCGGCCGGCCAGGATGCAGGTGGTTGCGCTGCAGAAGCGCATTGGCGACGTGCGCGAGCGCCTGAGCGGCAAGGGCAATACGGAAGCGAAGCTGCTCAAGTCGTACGAGTCGCTGAGGAATGCCCAGGCCTTTGCGGATTCGAACCTGACCATGGCGCAGCAATCGTATCAGCAGGCCTTTTCCGACACCCTGCGCTTGCAGCGGTACCTGTCCATCATCGCGCAGCCGGTGCCGACGGACCGGCCCAGCAGCCCGCGCACCCGGGTGCTGCTGCTGGAAGCCCTGGCCCTGGGTTTCGTGCTCATGTTCATCGTCCGCGTCGCGCTGGCGCTGTTGAGGGGGTTGCGTCATGGTTGAGACCGTCATGGAACGACGCGGCGAGGCAACCGACGCCGTTACGCAGTTGCGAGAAGCCATCGAGCGCATTCGTAGCGCGGCGGACCCCGTCAGCGCCATGGACGCGCTGGACGCGGCGCTGATACAGTCCGCCGATGGCCGGGGCGATGTCCGGCGGCTGCTGGTGTCGCCATTCGTGCGGGAGGGCAAGTTTCCGGCCGCGATCGCCGCCGTGGAGGTGCTGGTGCGCACCTATCCGTCGCGCACCGAAGAGCGCCGCCTGCTGGCCAGCCTGCTGGGACGGACGCGGCAGTGGGAGCGGGCCATCGACGAGATCGATGCCGCGGCGGCCATTGCGCCGGATGCCGCCGCGCTGCACGCCGCGCGCATCCAGTTGCGTCTGCAGGCCGGCAAGCCGGCCGATGCGGCGGCGATCGCACGCGCGACCGCCGGCATGGCGGCCCACGCCCCCGACGAAGCTTACTTCTGGATGCTGGCATTCGTCCGCAACGGGGATACCGCCGAGGCCGCGCGCATGGCGATGGCCCTGGAGGCCGACCAGTTACCGAACGAACGCGTGGCCGCCTCGGCCGTGCGGGCCCTGCTGGAGGACGAGAGGGCGCAGGCGGCCATTGACCTGGGGCGGGCGGCGCTGGCCTCGGGCCACGATTCCCCGGCATTGCGCACCTCGCTCGGGCTTTCCCACCTGCGGCGCGGTACCGAGGACGATCGCAAGGTGCACGCGCTGGCCCATTTCGAAGCGGGCCTGAAGGCCTCGCCGTCGGACGTACGCCTGTTGTCCCTGTATGGCGAAACCCTGTTGCGCGCCGGTCGGTATCGCGAGGCCACCGTGCCGCTGAAGCAGGCCCTCGAGCTGGCGCCCGAGCTGGAACAGACCCGCGCGCTCTACGCGCGTGCGCTGCGCTATTCGCTGCAGTATGCCGAGGCCGCCGAGCAGTTCGAGAAACTGCTGGAGAAATCTCCCGAAAAGATGATGTGGCAACGGTCCGCCATCGCTGCGCTGTCCCAGGCAGGGCGGCCGCAAGACGCCGAAGCGCTGTTTCAGCGGTACGTGGCTGCGCGGAGCACGCGGCTGCCGGAGACGTTTCAGCAGGCCTTGGCCCAGCTGGAGGAGCGGCTCGATAGCGCGCCGATCCCGCGGGCCCGTTTCGATTGGGCCTGGTCGCTGCGCGGCAACGCCGATGCCGACCGCGCGCAATGGGAGCGTGCGGCGCGCTGGGGACACCTGGTGGATCATCTGCTGTTCGACTGGTTGGAATGCCGCGAGGAGCGGGTCGAAGAGGCCATGCAGTTGCTGGGCGACCTGGACCGCGGAGAGCGCTTCTTTGCTCCGTTGCTGGCGGCCGGCCGGGGTGTCGTGGTGGCCACGGCGCACGTCGGCCCCATGTATGCCGGACTGATGGCGCTGGAACTGGTGGGCATTCCGTCGCGCTGGCTGGCCACCGCCCCGAAGATCGCCAATACTAGTTACGCCGACGCACTGATTTCCACCGCCGACCAGACCGAGGCGCAGGTCGCCAAGGCCTGCATGCGGGCGCTGGGCTCGGGCTATGTGCTGTGCCTGGCCGTGGACGGCGCGGCGAATCCGGCCGCGCCACGAACGGTGTTCGAAGGCCAGGAAGTGACGTACTCCAGCTTCGCCTCCCACATGGCGCACCGCCTGCGCGTACCGTCGGTGTTCTACGCGCCGCGCTGGGAGGATGGCCGCGTGACCTATACGCTGGAAATGCTGCCCGAAGCTGCCCCCGGCGAAGACGCCGAGGCGTACGCCCAGCGGTGGCAGCAGGCCTATTTCCAGCGGCTTCGGGAGCACTTGGCCGGTCCGCCGGAGAACCTGCGCATGAGCGGTGGCATCTGGCGCCATGTGAAGCCGGGCGATCGTTCCGCGCAGCAATAGGAGAGGCATGATGCGCTGGCTGCTGCTTGCTTTCGCGGTTTGGTATGGCGGCGCGGCCGCCGCGCACGAGGCCTGTGCCATCCCCGACGCGCAGTGCCCGTCTGTCGCGTCGCTGCTGCAGCAGCGTGAGGGCTATGGCCAGAAAGCCACTGGCGGGCTGGGAGGACGGTTTGTCGACGTCACGTCCGACCAGGACAGCGGTCCGGGAACCTTGCGGGCAGCGCTGAAGCAGGCAAAAGGGAAAGGGCCGACATGGATCCGTTTCGCGTCGGACATGACGATCGTGCTGGCCTCGCAGCTGCGCGTGCCGTCGAACGTCACGATCGACGGGCGCGGAAAGCGTGTCACGCTGATCGACGACGGGCTGGGGGTGTACGGCAGCAGCAACGTCATCCTGACGCACCTGACAATAGACGGGCGCCTGACCAGGTTGACTCAGGCCGTCAACGTCGCCAATGGTAGCCGCGACGTGTGGGTCGACCATATGGATCTCTCGCGGTTCTCGGATCGGCTGCTGAACGTGAAGAACGGCTCCACCGACGTCACGGTGTCATGGAACAAGTTCCATGACTCCAACAAGGTCATGCTGCTCAACAACATCACGTCGAAGAACCTGTTCCGCAACTACGACCGGGATTCGATCGCGCGGGTGACGCTGCACCACAATTATTTCCTGAACACGGTTCAGCGCAATCCGCGCGCGCAGTTCGGCACATTCCATCTGTTCAACAATCTGGTGGAGAACTGGGACTTCTATGGGATGAGCTTCAGCCTGCAGGCGCGTGCGCTGCTCGAGGGCAACATGTTCAGCAACGCGGCGCAGCGCGCCTGCACCGAGCCGGAGTTCTATCCCACGGTCGAACGCATCAACGTCAACTACTGCCACTACATTCCGGGCGCGCCCGCCAGAAGCGCACTGCCCAACGGCGAATCCGACCGCCGCCATTACCAGCGCTCGAAGGACCAGTATGGGTACACGCGCGATTACAAGGCGTTTCTGCGCCTGAAGGACAACCTATATCTGGGCGACGCCAGGCCGGTGCTTAAGGATTACCGCCCCGAAGCGGTGCCGGCGCCGCCGTACTGCTACAGCTATGAGCCCGCCACGCCCGAGCTGGCGCAGAAGATCCGCCGGCTGGCGGGTAATACGCGTGAGGAGGTCCCTGCGGTCACCGCGCGTACGGGGCCGGCCTGCCGCTGACCGGGGCGCGCGCAGCTTACCCCGCGGCCGGGTAGCGATGGCGCTGCAGCAGACCCGCAAGGTGCACGCAGTTCGCGGCCAGCCCCTCGGTGGCTTTTCCGGTCTTTTCCGGGGTCTTCGGCAAGTCCTGGTAGTCGGTGCCGTGCATGGCTTCGCCGACCCAATAGGTGACAGCACTGGCTGGCAGCGTGAAGCCGACATCGTTCAAACCCTGGAACAGTTCTGCACTGACGTGGTGGGCCCCGTCCTCGTTGCCCACCACCGCCACGCCGCCGACGCGGTCGTATGAGACCATCCGGCCCGCGTCGTCCGTCTCGCCAAGGAAGGCGTCCATGCGCTCCAGCACGCGCTGGCACAGGCTGCTCGGATGGCCCAGCCAGATGGGCGTGCCCAAGATGAAGATATCGGCCGCGAGGATCTTACGGCGGATGCCGGGCCAATCGTCGCCCACGCCTTCGTCGGAGCGCACGCCGGGCTTGATGTTGCAGTCGGCCACCCGCACGATCTCCATGGCGACGCTATGGTGTTGCAGGGCTTGGGCCACCTGGCGCAACAGCAGGTCGCAAGAAGAGGGGGCGGGAGAGGGTTTCAGGGTGCAGTTGATCGCGAAGGCAGTGAGCGGCATGAGGGCCTCCTGAAGGCACGTGGTTGGGCGCAGCTTGCATTCCCCCCATGCTGCCAGCCATGCTGCGGGCGAACATTGAACGGAAGATACTGTCTGTGTCGGTCGGTCGCGATCGGAGACGCGAGAAGCATGCAGTGCACGCCGCCATGGACTCGACGCGCGCGGTCCGCAGAATAAAATCAAACGCTTACAGTATTGTCGCCAGTCAGCTGCTCCGTTGCCTGCCTTTGCCGATGTCGTCGCCATCGCTTCCGCCATTGCTGGACGAAACGCTGCGTAGCGTCGCGCGCCGCTATCGCCTGCCGCCGCTGACTGCTCCGTCCGGCGCAGGGCTGCGCGGCGACCCCGCCAGCGCCCTTGCGTTGGCGATCGAGCAGGCGCGCGAGGCGCTCGCAAGCGGCTCGGTTCCCGATCCGCAGGTCAAGCGTCATTTCATCGAGGCGCTGGCGCGCATGATCCGCGACGCGATGCGGGACGGGGAGGCGGGCGATCCGGTGTTCCAGGCCATGGAGCTGCGGCATCGCGTCGCACACGTACGCGAGTATGCCTCGTTGGCGGCGCACGCCGACCAGGATCGCCGCCAGGTCCGCATGGCGGTCAATCGTGTCGCTCATCCAGCCCGACAGCAGCGGGTGCCTGCCGGGCCGCAACGCGCGGCGTTGGCGCAGTTGCATGCGTCCGCCGCGTCGGCCTCGTGGCAAGACGTTCGCGCCGCGGCGCTGTGCCTGCTTGCCATGCCGTTGGTCGACGGCGACGCGCCAGCTGGTAGCCACCGCTTGGCGCAACTACGGGATGATCCCGCGTTGGCACGCCTGGAACGCCTCGATGCCCTGGCCGAGGATGCGCTCGTGCGCCGGTACCAATGCCTGTGGGACAGGAACGGCCCGCGCTCGGGCAGCCCCCGAGCCGTGGCCCAAGGTGTGGCCGCGCAGCGGCGTGGCGCCGCCGTGGAGGCATTGGCCGCGCAGGCACTGCAAGCCTTGGCGCAGCGACTGAACCAAACGGAGGCGCCAAGGGCGTCGTACCGCGTCGTGACGTCCATGCGCGTGCCGGCCTCGATACCGGGCAGTCCGGACCGTGCCAAGACCGAGTGGGACGCGGTGTTGCTAGGGCGCGCTGCGGCAGCGGAGCCGGCCGGCGCCTGGGATGTCTGCCTGCTGGTGGAGGCCAAGGCTTCCGTGGAGGCGGCCACCACCGATCTACCGCGGCTGCTGCGAGGGCTGCATCTGCTGGCACAGGCGGACGTGGGTGAGGTCTACGCCTTCGCGACGCGGCAAGGCACCGTGCATCTGCGCGGCGCGTCGCTGGGTGCGCTACCGACCGGCCCGGCCGGGCTGGAGCACGCGGTGCTCTACTGCTGCGACGCGCCTTGCGAGGCGCCGGCGCGCCTGCTTGGCGCCGCCAGCCGGATGCAGCTGCTGTCCGATCCGGCGAGCCTGGCATACGCCGGTGCCCTGGCAGCGGGGCAACAGGCCGATCCGCAAGGATTGGTCGCCGTCTGGGACCATCTGCTGGACTCGCCCCGATGGCGGACGGTGCTGCATCAGTATCCGATGCTGCGCCACGTGCGCGAGCTGATGGTGCATGCCAGCGACTTGCTGACCGCCATCGAGACTGTCGCCGCGGACCGGCCGGCCTGAAGCGGCGTCTCCATCGATCGGGAATCCGCGGCGCGAAGCCCGCGCTCGCCGCAGTGCTTGCGTCAGCGGTCGGCGTCCACGCCGATATGCCACAGCCGCAGTGCCACATGGATCTCCAGCGCGCGGCTCGCATCGCCCCACGGCCCGATCAGGCCTTCCACGCTGGCCAGCCGCTGCCGGATCGTATTTACATGGATACCCAGCCGCGTGGCGGTGGCGCTGGCGTTCTGGTGGTTGTCGAAGTACGCCAGCAGGGTGGGCGTCAGCGCCGTTGCCCGGCGTCGATCGTGCTCCACCAGCGCACCGATGGTCGCATCCAGGAAGCGGTTCAGGCCCGCGCGGTCCTGCGACTCGAACAGCACCGAGTACAGCGCCAGCTCGTTCTGGGGCACGATGCGCCCGCGCATGCCCAGCCGTCCCACCACGGACAGCGTGCGCCGTAGCGACGCATACAGCGCCGGCATCTCGGCCGCGCTATGCGCCGGACGTGACAGCACGCCCAGGTAGGTCCCACCCACCTCGCGCCGCGCGAAGCCGTCCAAGGCTTCCAGCAGCGCCTGCGTGCGCGATGCGGCGCAGACGCAGGCCAGCACGCCGTCCACTTCGTCCAGCACCACGTCGGGCAGCGCCAGGGCGGCACGCGCGCGCCGCACCAGGAAGCCCGGTTCGGGCTGGTCAGGCTCGACCAGTATCAGGGACATGGGTTGCGACAGGTCCAGCCCGTGGCGTTCGGCGCGGTCGCGCGCCAGCGCGGGTTCGCCCTGGCGGGGCGAGATCAGGGTCTGCACCAGTTCGGACACGTCGCGATGGCGGCTTTCCTCCATGCGTTCCTGCGACAGCAGCACCACGCCGATGACGCTGGTGCTGCGCTCGAACGTGCGGATCGAGGTGTCGCTGAGGTCTTCGTGCCGGAATAGCAATACCGAGCCCAGCACGCCGCCGCCGCCGATCACGGCGATCGCGCGGCACAGTTCGCCATCGCTTTCGTAGGCCAGGGCCGAGCGGCCAGCCCGCCGGCTGTCCCGCAGGGCCTGCGTCAGCGCCGCGCTGTCCGGACCGTGCGGTTCGTAGGCGGAGGCCGCACTGCCGGTGTACTCGGGCGCATGGGCCCGCGCGATGACGTGGTGCGTCTCGTCGAGCACCAGCACGCTGCCCTGCAGCAGCTGGGCGATCGACTGGCACAGCTCGCCCAGGGTGGCGCCGCGGGCCAGCAGCGAGGTCAGCCGCTCGTGCGCCTCTACGGCGCCCTGCACGTCGCGGGCGTGCCGCTCCAGCGCGGCACGCGCCTGGTCAGCCTTCTCCAGCGCCGACTGCGCGTCGGCGAAGGCCTTGGCGTTGGTGATGGCCACGGCCGCGTGGGTGGCCAGGGTGGACAGGATAGAGATGTTGAGCGCGGTGTGCGTGCGATGGTAGCGGTCGGCCACGAACAGCAGGCCGATCACGTTGTCGTCGCGGATCAGCGGGGCGCCGACCAGCGCGCCCACGCCCTCGGCGCGGAAGATGTCGTCCAGGGCAGGGTCGTGCGCGAAGCGGTTGTCCTGCAGATAGTGGGGCGTGGAGAACGGCAGGCGCGTGGACATCACGACGCCGGCAACGCCGCGGTCGCGCCGCGCCGTCATCCGGCCGACCGGTTCGGAAATCGCCCCGTCGGCCACCACCACCTTGAACTCGCCCGCCGCGTCGTCGTAGATCGTCAGCCAGCACACATGCGCGCCCAGCAGCCGGCGGGCGCGCACGACGATGGCCTTCAACAGCTCGGGCAGGTCCAGCCGGCCCGCCAGGTCCTGGGCCGATTCGATCACCGCCAGCATGCCGCGTTCGCGTTCCTCATGCTGCTCCAGGCGGTTTTGCAGGGCCATGGCCATGCGCACCAGTTCGACCAGGCCGGTCTTGTGCTGCAGGCCGTCGGGCAGGGCGTCGATGGCGGCCAGACGGTCGGCAAAGGCCGCGGCCGGGGCGTTTGCGTGCAGCAGGGCAACCAGGCTGGTGGCGACCGCGGCGGCGTCGGCGTCGGCAGGTACGTGAAGCGCGGCGCCGGGGCGGCGGCGGGGGCCAGTGGAAGGTGGGGGCATGGGTCCGGAAGCGCGCATTGCGGCCGCAGCAGGGCCGTCCGTCAGGGCGGGAATGTCTACTTATCATATCAACAAGGGGATTATTGTGTGTTTGTTGCACATGGTCTTGGGCGCTCCACTCCAGGAAACTGCTGGCTATTCCTATTCCAGAGACAGGAGAAGCACAGGTGCACATGAGCCTCATCGACAGGCTGCGCCCGCCCACAGGGCTGCGCGTGCTGGTCAGCGCGGGCGCCTCGGGCATCGGCGCCGCGGTGGCGCTGGCCTTTCGTGAGACGGGCGCACGGGTGCACGTCTGCGACATCGACCGCGCCGCGCTGGACAGGCTGGCGGCCGAGGCGCCCGAGATCACCACCAGCATGGCGGACGCGTCGGTGGCGCGGGACGTCGACACGGTGTTCGATGACGTCCGCAATACGCTGGGCGGCCTGGACGTGCTGGTCAACAATGTCGGCATCGCCGGCCCCACCGGACCGGTGGAGCAGCTGCAGCGCAGCGACTGGGACCGCACGGTCGACGTGAACCTCAACAGCCATTTCTATTTCGCCAGCCGCGCGGTGCCGCTCCTGAAGGCGTCAGACCGCAATCCCTGCCTGATCGCCATGAGTTCGGTGGCGGGCCGGTTGGGCTATGCACTGCGCACGCCCTACGCGTCGACCAAATGGGCCATCGTGGGCTTCATGAAGTCGCTGGCGATCGAGCTGGGTCCGCATGGCGTGCGCGTCAATGCCATCCTGCCCGGCACGGTGGAAGGCGACCGCATGAACGGCGTGATCGGCGCGCGCGCGGCCGCCGCGGGCGTAACCGTAGAAGAGATGCGCGAGGAATACCTGCAGAAGATTTCGCTGCGCCGCATGGTGACCACCGACGACATCGCGGCCACCGCCTTGTTCCTGTGCTCGCCCGCGGCGCGCAACATCACCGGCCAGGCGATCAGCGTGGACGGGAACATGGAGTACCTCTGAGCCACCGGGGGCGGTTGCGCCATCGGCGCTTTTCATTCAAAACACGGAGACAGACCATGAACAACAAATTCAAGCCATCCCTGCTCGCCGGCGCCTGCGCGCTGGCCCTGTGGGCCGCACCCGCCGCAGCGGCGCCTGTCAAGATCGGCCTGGTGGAGACCCTGTCCGGCCCGCAGGCCTCGTCGGGGCAGGCCTACCGCGCCGCCGTGCGCTACACCGTGGACCGCATCAATGCGGCCGGCGGCTGGAACGGCGAGCCGGTGCAGCTGTTGGAGTACGACAACCAGGGCGGCCCCGCGGGCGCCGCGGACAAGCTCAAGGCGGCGGCCGCCGACGGCGTGCAGCTGATCGTGCAGGGCGCGTCCTCGGCCATCGGCGGACAGATCACCGAAGACGTGCGCAAGCACAACCTGCGCAACCCCGGCAAGGAGATGGTCTACATCAACATGGGGGCCGAGGCGCTGGAGCTGACGGGCGACAAGTGCAACTTCTATCACTTCCGATTCGCCGGCAACGCCCAGGTCCGCACCAAGGCGCTGGTCGAGGGGATGAAGAAGGCCAACGCGCTGGGCACCAGGGTCTACGCCATCAACCAGAACTATTCCTGGGGCCAGGACATGGAGCAGGCCATCGTCGACAACGAGGCGACCGGCGGCTACAAGGTGGTGGCCAAGACGCTGCACGACGTCAACAAGATCCAGGACTTCGCCCCCTACGTGGCGAAGATCTCGGCCTCGGGCGCCGACACCGTCATCACCGGCAACTGGTCCAACGACCTGCTGCTGCTGATGAAGGCCTCCAAGGCTGCCGGCCTGAAGGCGCGCTACGGCACGGTGTACCTCGACCAGCCGGGCAACCTGGCCAACGCGGGCGACCTGGCCGAAGGCAATTTCGTGGTGCACACGTTCAACGCCGAGGCGGGCGGCGCCGAGGGCACGCAGTTCGTCGAGGACTACAAGGCCAAGATGGGCCACGTGCCGGTGTTCATCGAGCCCCAGACGGTCTACGGTATGCTGATGGTGGCCGATGCGCTCAAGCGCACGCCGGCGCAGAACGGCGCGCTGAACGTCAACGACTTCGCCAAGGCACTGGAGACGGCGCGTATTCCTACGCCCATGGGTGAGATGACCATGCGCGCGGCGGACCACCAGGCGCAGCTGCCGATGGTGGTGTCGGTGGTGTCGCGCGACGCCAAGCTGAAGGTGGACGGCACGCAGCTGGGCTTCACGCCGGCGCTGCTGCTCTCGGCGCAGGAAGCTTCCACGCCGGCCCAGGCCAGCTGCCAGATGAAGCGGCCCGGCTGACCCGCCGCCGCTGCCGCGGGGCCGCCGGCAGGCAGCCCCGCGGGCTTTCGAAGCTTTTCTCCTGATCCCGGCAGCCCGGCACCGCCTCGTCCGCCAGGCCGCGCCGCTGCCGCATGCTATCCATGGAACAGATCTTCTTCTCCCTGCTGAACGGCGTCATCTACGGACTGGTGCTGTTCATGGTGTCCGCCGGCCTGACGCTGATCTTCGGCATGATGGGCGTGCTGAACTTCGCGCACGCGTCGTTCTACATGCTGGGTGCCTATTTCGCCTACACGCTGCAGGAAGCCATCGGCTTCTGGCCCGCCGTGATCGCCTCGCCGCTGCTGGTAGGCCTGATCGGCGTGGGAGTGGAGCGTTATTTCCTGCGCCGGGTGCACCGCCACGGCCATGCCCACGAGCTGCTGCTGACCTTCGGCCTGTCGTTCATCATCGCCGAGTCGATCAAGCTGTTCTTCGGCAACTATCCGGTCGACTACCGCGTGCCGCCGTCGCTCGATTTTTCCGCCTTCAGCATCGGCATCACGCAGTATCCGTTCTACCGGCTGCTGATGGGCGGCATCGCCATTGCGATGTTCATCGCGATCTACCTGATGCTGACGCGCACGCGCATCGGCATCGTGGTGCGCTCGGCAATCCACAGGCCCAGCATGGCCGAGGCGCTGGGGCACAACGTGCCGCTGGTGTTCATGGGCGTGTTCGGTGCGGGTGCGGCGCTGGCAGGCTTGGCCGGGGCGGTGGCCGGCGCCTTCTACACCACCAATCCGAACATGGCGCTGGAACTTGGCGTGATGGTGTTCGTGGTGGTCGTGGTCGGCGGGCTGGGCTCGCTGGCCGGCGCGATGCTGGCTTCGCTGCTCATCGGCATCATCACCTCGCTGGCAGTGGCGGTGGATCACAGCCTGGCCGACCTGCTGGCCCTGGTCGGCGCGGGAGACTGGGCGTATGCCATGGGCGGGCTGATGACGCTGAAGCTTTCCAGCCTGGCCGCGACGCTGCCGTTCGCGCTGATGCTGCTGATCCTGCTGGTGCGCCCCGGCGGCCTGATGGGCGAGAAGGGCTGACGCAATGAGAAACCACCTGATTTCCTGCCTGGCGGGCATCGCGCTCCTGGCCGCGCTGCCGTTCCTGCTGTCGCAGGGCCTGCTCAACGCGGCGATCCAGATGCTGATCGCCGCCCTGTTCGCCAGCGCCTACAACTTGCTGTGCGGGCAGGCGGGCATGCTGTCGTTCGGCCACGCGGCCTATTTCGGCGTGGGCGCCTTCGCCACGGTGCACGCGATGAACGCGGTGGGTGGCGCAGGCTTGCTGCCCACGCCGCTGGTGCCCCTGGCCGGCGCCGTGGGCGGACTGGTCTTCGGCGGCATCGCGGGGTGGTTCGCCACCCAGCGCAGCGGCACGTACTTTGCCATGATCACTTTGGCCATCGCCGAACTGGTGCATTCGCTGGCGCCCCACCTGAAGGGGGTGTTCGGCGGCGAGGCGGGCCTGTCGACCATGCGCATGCCGGCCTGGGGCTACGATTTCGGCTCGACCACGCAGGTGTACTACCTGACGCTTGCGTGGGTGCTGCTGTCGATGGCGCTGCTTTATCTGTATACCCGCACGCCGCTGGGCCGGCTGACGTTGGGGCTGCGCGAGAACAGCCACCGGCTGCGCTTCCTGGGCTACAACGTGCACGGCGTGGGCACCGTGGTGTTTGCCTTGTCGGCCATGTTCTCCGGCGTGGCAGGCGGCCTGCAGGTGATCTCGAACGAATCGGCCAACTACGTGGTGTTCGATCCGGCGCTGTCGGCCGCCGCAGTGCTCAACACGTATATCGGCGGCGTGCAGGTGTTCCTGGGGCCCGCGCTGGGCGCGGCGCTGATGACTTTCTTCGGTTACGCGGTATCCGACCTGACACGCTCGTGGCTGCTGTACCAGGGCATCCTGTTCGTGCTGGTGATGATGTTCATGCCCACCGGGTTGAGCGGGCTTATCGGCCTGGCGAGCCGGCTGCGCGAGCAGCATGGGCTGGGCCGCATGATGCCGGCGGTGCTGATGGCCGTGGCGGCGGCAGGAGCGGCCAGCGCGGCGGCCGTCTTCGTCATCGAACTGCTGCAGCGCCTGTTCTCGCAGGAGTACCGCGCGATGCTGGCCCCGGACAAGCCGTGGCCGCCCGTGGAATTGTTCGGCCACCTGTGGCAGGCGCCGGGGGCCGCGACCTGGGCCGTGCCTGTGCTGCTGTTCGGCGCGGCCGGCCTGCTGGCGTGGCGCTGCCGTCGCCAGTTGGCCGGGCTGGCCGCGGGCGAGGAGGCACGGGCGACGCAAGCGGCCGTGGCCCCGCAGGTCCAGGACACGAAGGAGCCGGCATGAACGCACCCATTCTCAGTATCCAGGGGCTGCGCAAGTCGTTCGGCCTGACCGAGATCATCCGGGGCGTGGACCTGGACGTGCGCGAAGGCGAACGCCACGCGCTGATCGGCCCCAACGGCGCGGGCAAGTCCACGCTGTTTCACCTGATGTCCGGGCAACTGGCGCCGACCTCGGGCTCGATCCGGTTCGAGGGGCGCGAGATCGCCGGCCGCTCGCCGCAGTCGATCAACCGGCATGGCCTGGCGCGCTCATTCCAGATCACCAACATCTTTCCCCGGCTGACCACGTTCGAGAACGTGCGCCTGGCCGTGATGCGCGCGCACGGGCTGCAATACGCGTTCTGGAAGTTCATCGACCGCGACCGCCGCATCCGCGCCGAGACCGAGCGCCTGCTGGAGCAGGTCCGGCTGACGGCGAAGGCATCCACCATCGCCGGGGAAATGGCGTACTCCGAGCAGCGCTCGCTGGAGATCGCCATGACGCTGGCGTCCGATCCGCGCCTCATCCTGCTGGACGAGCCCATGGCCGGCATGTCCCACGAAGAGACGGCCTATACCTCCGAGCTGATCCGCGAGGCCACGGCCGGGCGCACGCTGATGATCGTGGAGCACGACATGGATGTGGTGTTCGCGCTGAGCGACCGCATCAGCGTGCTGGTCTACGGCCAGGTGGTGGCCACGGGGGCGCCGGACGAGATCCGCGCCAACGCCAACGTGCGCGAGGCGTACCTGGGCGACGAGGTGAGCGCATGAACGAGATGGATACGACGCTGCTGAGCGTGGAAAACCTGCACGCCCACTATGGCAAGAGCCACGTGCTGCATGGCGTGGACCTGAGGGTGGCCCGCGACGAGGTGGTCAGTTTGGTCGGCCGCAACGGCTCGGGCCGCTCGACCACCATGAAGGCGATCATGGGGCTGGTCGCGCCCTCGGCCGGCCGCGTGCGCCTGCGCGGGCGCGACCTGGCGGGTGCGCGTCCGTATGCGATCTGCCGGGCCGGCATTGCGTACGTGCCGGAAGAGCGCGAGGTGTTCGCCAACCTGACGGTCGACGAAAACCTGCGCATGGGCGAGCAGCCCCCCGTGCCCGGCGCGCACCGCTGGACGGTGGAGCAGATGTTCGACTATTTCCCACGGCTGAAGGAACGGCGCAACACCAAGGCCGGCAGCATGTCGGGCGGCGAGCAGCAGATGCTGACGATCTGCCGGTCGCTGCTGGGCAATCCGCTGGTCATGCTGATCGACGAGCCCACCGAAGGCCTGGCGCCCAAGATCGTGGCCCAGGTCGGCGAGTGCATCCAGGACATGCACCGCAAGGGCGTGTCGGTGCTGCTGGTCGAGCAGAAGCTGACCATCGCGCTGAAGGTCTCCACGCGCGTGTGCGTGATGGGCCACGGCCGCATCGTCTTCGAGGGCAGCCCGCAGGAGCTGGGCTCCAACGAATCCCTGGTTTCGCAATGGCTGGCCGTGTAGCCGGCCTTTCCGGTCTTCAACCTGGCAACCCGATATCCCCATGAAAAGCAGCCAAGACAAGGTCATCATCTCCTGCGCCGTCACCGGTTCGGTCCACACGCCGACCATGTCGCCGCACCTGCCGCTGACACCGGCCCAGATCGCCGAACAGGCGATCGAGGCGGCCCGCGCCGGCGCCGCCATCCTGCACCTGCACGCGCGCGACCCGCGCGACGGCCGTCCCACCGCTGACCCCGCCGTCTTCGACGAATTCGTACCGCAGATCCGCGACGCCACGGATGCGGTCATCAACATCACCACGGGCGGCAGCACCCGCATGACGCTGGAGGAGCGCCTGGCCTATCCACTGCGCGCCAAGCCCGAGATGTGCTCGCTGAACATGGGGTCGATGAACTTCTCGATCCATCCCGCCGCGCGGCGCATTTCCCAGTGGCAGCACGAGTGGGAGAAGCCCTACGTGGAGGGCATGGAAGACCTGATCTTCCGCAACACGTTCCGCGACATCCGCCACATCCTTAAGGTGCTGGGCGAGGAGTGCGGCACGCGCTTCGAGTTCGAGTGCTACGACATGGGGCACCTATATAACCTGGCGCACTTCGTGGACGAAGGGCTGGTGCAGGGGCCGCTGTTCATCCAGAGCATTTTCGGCATCCTGGGCGGCATGGGCCCGGATCCGGAGAACCTGGCCACCATGAAGACCACCGCCGACCGGTTGTTCGGGCGCGACGGCTACCGCTTCTCGGTACTGGGCGCGGGCCGCCACCAGATGCCGCTGGTGACGATGGGCGCCATCCTGGGCGGCAACGTGCGCGTGGGCCTGGAAGACAGCCTGTACCTGGCCAAGGGCCAGCTGGCGCAGTCCTGCGCCGAGCAGGTGGCCAAGATCCGCCGTATTCTCGAAGAGCTGTCGCTGGAGATCGCGACGCCCGACGAGGCGCGCGCGATGCTGGGCCTGAAGGGCCGGGACGCGGTCGCGTTCTGACCCTGATCCGTTTCTCTACCGGGAGTATTCATGACGAAGTATCTGCAAGGCCGCGTGGCCATCGTCACGGGGGCCGGCAGCGGCCTGGGCCGCGCCCACGCGCTGGAGCTGGCGCGGCACGGCGCGCGCGTGGTGGTCAACGACGTGGCGGGCTCGCATGCCGGGTCGCCGGCCAGCGCCGTGGTGGACGAGATCGTGCGCAATGGCGGCGAGGCCGTTGCCGAGGGCGGCGACGTGACCGACTTCGGCGGCATGCAGGACATGGCCGCCAGTGTGATCGAGCGCTGGGGGCGCATCGACATCCTCGTCAACAACGCCGGCATCCTGCGCGACAAGAGCTTCTCGAAGATGTCGCTGGAGGACTTCCGGCAGGTGCTGGACGTGCACCTGATGGGCAGCGTGCATTGCACCAAGGCGGTCTGGGAAACGATGCGCGCGCAGCGCCATGGCCGCATCGTGATGACGACCTCGTCCTCGGGCCTGTACGGCAACTTCGGCCAGGCCAACTACGGCGCCGCCAAGATGGCGCTGGTGGGGCTGATGCAGACGCTGGCACTGGAGGGCGAGAAGTACGGCATCCGCGTGAACTGCCTGGCGCCCACGGCCGCCACCAGCATGACCGAGGGGGTGCTGACGCCCGAGGCTCTGGCGCGTCTGGCGCCGGCGGCCGTCAGCCCGGCCCTGGTCGCCCTGGTGGGCGAGGATGCGCCTACCCGCTGCATCTTGCTGGCGGGCGGCGGCAGCGTCGAAGCGGCCCACGTCACGATGACCCAGGGCATCTTCGTCGGCGATGGCGAGGATGTGGCGGCACGCATCCGCGCGCGCATGGCCGAGATCCGCGACCGCGACGGCGAAGTCGTGCCGCAGACCGGCTTTCAGCAATGTCAGTTCGAGCTGGCCAAGGGCGGATTCGACATGGCGCTGCCCGGCGCCTGAGCGGCGCGCCCGGCTGCGCTATTGCGCCGTGCGTGCGGGCACGGTATCGACCACTGCGCCCGCGCCCTTGGTTGCGATCACGGTCGGCACACTCTTGCCGAACGGCCCGCCGCCGCCCTCCGGCAGGCTGCCCAGCGCCGTGGCGGCGGCCCAAACCCCGCCGTGGCGCGCCAGCATCTGGTAGCTCTGCGGCCGGCCGGGGCCTCGCGCCACGACATAAAGCGCGCCGTTGAAGAACCGCATGGCAGGCAGCGAGTTGGCGCGGGCCTGCAGCGCAAACGGACGGCCGCGTTCGACCAGCCACAGCGTGCCGCCCGCACGTTCCAGCACCGACACCACGATGTCGCCATGTTCGTCGGCACCGATGGCAGGCTTGCCCACGTACTCGATCCCCAGGTCCGTGGCGCGCGACCAGCGCGTCGCGGCCGTTGTGGGGTGGGTGGCGGTGGGCGATGCTTCGACCAGGCGGATCAGGTGGCGCGTGTCGCGTTCGCGCAGGTAGAGCTCGATGCGCCCCTGCGCGTTGCGCATCGCCGCCAGACCGCCGCTGGCGGCGGGCGCCGGCACGGATTCCCAGGCGTTCCAGCCCGCGCTGGCCCCGGCGGCCCGCTGTGTGATCGCATACGTGCGGCCGGCGCGATCGATGGCGAACACGACGAAACGGCCGGCGGCATTCTTGGCGATGGTGGCATTGCCCATGGCGTCGGACAGTGCCGGCAGCGGCTGCCAGGCCGCCCAGTCGCTGCCGATGCCCGACGGGGTGGTCCAGTAATAGCGGCCGTCGTTGCCCAGGGCGACGGCGGCGGTGTCGCGTGGCGCCACGGCGGGGACGCGCGAGAAATGCATGCCGGCCAAGGCCTGCCAGCCTTTCCAGGTGCCGTCCAGGTTCTGCTTGTTGACCCACACGCCGCCCAGCGTATCGCGCGCGAAGACGCCCGCGGTGGTGTCGGGATACGAGAAGGACACCAGCGAGCCCGCGGTGCGGCCGCCCAGCGTGGTCCAGCGGTTCTGGCGCGGATCCCACAGGTTGACCGCATCGTTGGCCTCGCCGGCCGCAAAGACCATCAGCCCGTGCCGGGCATCTGCGTACAGTTCGGGCGCCGCGTCTTCGCGCGAGACCAGGTATTCCCGGCGCACCCAGGCGGCGGCCGGCCCGGCGGGTTCCTGGCAGTTCACGGGGCCGGAGCAGTAGTGGTAGTCGTTCCACGCATATTGGCGGAAGATCTCCGTCTTGTTGGCGATCTCGGCCTCGGCCAGGTTGGCCTCGCGCTCCTGGCTGGGGTAGTCCACGTAGCCGGTCTCGGCATAGTTGCCGGGCGCCAGGCGGACGGCCTCGCGCGCCAGGCGGGCGCTGGCGATGTGGTCCGGATGGCCATGGCCCGCGCAGCGCCAGCACAATTCGGTGTACGGCACGCTGATCGTGTCGTCCAGGTGGCGCACGGTGGTTGGCGCGTAGTCCCGGATCAGCGCGGCCAGGGTTTGCACCAGCGCGTCGCGGGTGTAGACCTCGTGGTGCGGGCCCAGCGTGTCCGCTGTCTGCTGCGGCACCGACTCCGTGCGGCTAAGTGGTGTCAGGCTGCCCCAGCCTTTGCCCAGCCAGGGATCCTTCAGGCGCATGTGCACCAGCTGCACGCCAGGATTGCCCTGCAGGGTGAAGCGCGTGAGGGTGCGCCCGGCGGCCTCGAGGGTATCGGTGCGCCACAGGTCGGCCTGCCGCGCCATGAAGGCATAGGCCGCGCGCACGCCGCGTTCGCGGCCCAGCATGTAGCCTTCGCCCTCGCCCGCGTCGCTGGCGGTGAGATAGACGATGCGCACGCAGCCGCCGGCGTCGATGTTGGACACGATGTCCGGATTCATGAACAGCAGGTCGTCGTCCAGGTGGGCGACGAACGCCATGTCCCGGATGCCGTGGCATTCGTCCAGCGAGGGTGTCGCCGCAACCGCGTTGAAGGCGGCCAGGGTGCCGGCGGCGCAGGGCAGGATCAGGCGGGCAAGGAAACGGCAGAGGGCCGCGGCAGCGGACATGAGGGCTCGCGTGGGGGCATGACGCCGGTATGGGCGCATGGCAGGCGCGTCTTTACAGAAAATGACACAACGTTTGATTGTGTTGCCGGCCGAGTATAGCGGCGCGTCGCCTCGCTTGAAGCGAGGCGGGCATCGGGGTTTACGCCGTGCCCCTGCGGGAACACGGCGGCGGTGTCGCGCAGGCGCAACGGACCGCGTCAGAACCCCAGCGCGATGGCGGCACCTGCCGCGAGCAGGCCCATGGCCACCACGCCGCCCACCAGCGCGGCCAGTTCCGCCGGCCGGAACGACTTCGCCACCATTGCCACCGACGGCAGGCTGATCGGCGGCAGCGTCATCAGCAGCGCGGCGGCCGGGCCCGACGCCATGCCCAGCGAGAGCATGGCCTGCACGATCGGCACTTCTCCGGCGGTGGGGATCACGAACAACGTGCCGGCCACGGCCAGCCCGACGATCCACAGCAGATGGTTGTCGACGGCCGCGTCCACGTACGGGAACAGCCAGGCACGCGCCGCGCCCAGCAGCAGCACCAGCACGATGTATTCAGGCACCAGCCGCAGGGTCATGCCCGCGCAGATGCGCATCCAGCGCCTGAAGGCGTTCGGTTCGTCCGCTGCTGCGGCGTCTGCGGCGGGCTGCATGGCCTGCATCTGGTCGGTATCGAAGGCGCGTTCGCGGCTATGGCTCATGCGGTTCAGCAGCCAGCCCAGACCGAACACCAGCACCACGCCGAGGGCCAGCCGTAGTCCCATCCAGTGCCAGCCCAGCACGAAGCCCATGAAGATCAGCGTCGCGGGGTTCAGCATGGTGTTGCCCAGCCAGAACGCCACCGCGCTGCCGGGCGCGGCCTGGCACTTGCGCAGCCCCGCGACCACCGGCGCGGCGCAGCACGTGCACATCATGCCGGGCAGCGACAGCAGGCCACCCGCCACCACGCTGCCCAGGCCCGTGCCGCCCAGTGCGCGCACAATCCAGCGGCGCGGCAGCAGCGCCTGCACGGCCGAGCCGAGCAGCAGGCCGAGCACCATGGCCTGCCAGATCGCCTTGCCGTAGGCCAGGGCGTACTGCAGCGCGGCGTCGAGCGACGGCGCGGGCGGGCTGGCCTCGGTGCCCATCAGGATGGACTGGCCGATGGAGTGCGTGTCCGCAGCCACGAAGGCGCGATGGTAATAGGGCGACCACTTCACGTAGAACAGGCCGGCGGCCGCGATCAGCAGGAAAACGGCGATGCCGAGGATCGGGGAGGCGGTGCGGCGTTTGGGGAGTGTGCTTGTCATGTTCGGGGGTGGAAAAAGCTGGAGGGGCAGGCCGACAGGATTTTATCGCCGCGGCAGGCAGTTTCCATCAGCGCTGCGGCGGACGGCTGCGCGGCCTAGGCCAGGATGTAGCGATCCATCATCTCGCGCAGCATCTGGGCGTACGTGTCCACGTCGACATTCTGGCGGCGGTACTTGCCGCGCTTCAGGTACCAGTCCTGCAGCATTGCCTTCAGGACCGAGGCGCTGAGCCGGGCGTTGACGTCGCGGAACCGGCCCGCCGCGATGCCCTGTTCGATGATGTCGTACAGGATGTTCTCGATGGCCAGCTCGGCGGCGACGGCCTCGCGCTTTTCCTGCTGCGGCAGGTTCTTCGCTTCCATATAAGAAAAGTAGAACCACGCGCGCATCAGCTCGCTGAGATACAGGTGGGTTCGGATGGCGGCGAACAGCCGCTCCCGCGGTTCGGCTACGGGCTCGGTGTAGCGCAGCATGGTGCGCTGGGTCAGCTTGAACCCGTGGCGCTGGATCAGGTGGATGAGATCATCCTTGTTGCGGATGTAGGCATACAGCCCGCCCAGGCTCATTCCGCAATCGGCGGACAGGTCGCGCAGCGACATGGCCTGGAAGCCGCCGCCGTTGGCCAGGCGCAGCGTGGAATCGATGATGCGCACCAGGTTGCCGACCGCCACGTGCTCTTTCTTGATGCGGATCAGGTTCGCATTTTCGCGGAACAGCTCGCGGCATATTTCGGTCTTGGACAAGCTCAGGTCGAGCTTGAACGATTCATAATCTTCAGCCATGGCGTGCCACCGGGTTCTCCGGGCGGGCAGTATAGAGCATGCCCGCCGCGGGCTGGGCGAGGGTTCAGGCTACCGACAGGTAGCGGTGCTGCGTGGCTTCGTCGGCCAGCAGATCGGCGCTGTCGGCTTCGTGCACGATGCGGCCTTTCTCCAGGATGTAGGCGCGCTGCGCGTGCTTCAGCGCGAAATGCACGCTCTGGTCGGTGAAGAGAATGGTGGTGGTGGCAGACAGCGCATCGATCAGGGCGCCGATCTGCTTGACGATGACGGGCGCCAGCCCCTCGTTGGGTTCGTCCAGCAGCAACAGGCGCGGCTGGATCATTAGCGAGCGCGCCACGGCCAGCATCTGCTGCTGCCCGCCCGACAGCGTGCCGCCGTCCTGGCCGGACAGTTCGGCCAGCATGGGGTACTCGTCGAAGATGCGCTCCACCGTCCATTGCGGCGCCTCCCCGTCGCGGCGGTAGTCGGCGATCTCCAGGTTCTCGCGCACCGTCAGGCCGGGAAAGATGCGGCGGTCCTCGGGCACCAGGCCGATACCGCCCCTGGCAATGCGGTAGGGCGGCTGGCCCGCCACGTTGCGCCCGTCGTACAGGATCTCGCCCTCGCGCGGCGGCGTCAGGCCCACGATGCTTTTCAGCGTGGTGCTCTTGCCCGCGCCGTTGCGCCCCAGCAGGCAGACGGTCTCGCCCTCGCGCAGCTGCAGCGAGATGCCCTGCAGGGCCCGGCTTTCGCCGTAGAAGGTATGGACGTTCTTCAGTTCCAGGATCATGGCGGTTTCCTATTCCTCCTCGCCCAGGTAGGCCTTGCGGACCTCCGGGTCGCGGCGCACCTCGTCGGGCGTGCCCAGGGCAAGCTGCCTGCCCCGGTGCATCACCAGGATGCGGTCGGCCAGGTTGAAGACCACCTCCATGTCGTGCTCGGTGATCAGGAAGGTGTACTGGCCGCTGGCGGCCAGCGAGCGGATCAGCGCGGTGACCCGCCGCGTCTCGTCGGGCGTCATGCCGGCCGTCGGCTCGTCCAGCAGCACCAGGCGCGGCTCGGTGGCCAGCACCACGGCGATCTCCAGCAGGCGCTTGTCCCCGTAGCTGATGGTGCCGGCGCGCCGGTGGGCCAGCTCGGCAATGGACAGGCGCTCCAGCAGCGCCTCGGCGTCCTGCTGCACCGGCCGGTTGGCCGAGGCCAGGTTGAACCAGCGCCGGCTGTCGCCGCGCAGCGCGGTCAGCGCCACCTCGACGTTCTCGCGCACCGTCATCTCGGTGAAGATGTTGTTGATCTGGAACGAGCGCGACACGCCCAGCCGGCTGATGCGGTGCGGCGGCAGGCCCGTGATGTCCTGCCCCGCCAGCACCACCCGGCCGGTGGTGGGCCGCATGCGCCCCGACAGCAGGTTGTAGAACGTGGTCTTGCCGGCACCATTGGGGCCGATGATGGCCAGCGTCTCGCGCTCGGCCACCTGCAGGCTGATGTCGGCCACGGCGGCCACGCCGCCGAAGCGCTTGCCCAGGTCTTCGATCTGGAGGATGGGCTGGCTCATTTGCTCTCCCGGCGGCGGTCCAGCAGGGCGCCCAGCACGCCATGCCTGAAAAACATCACCATCAACGCGAGCACGATGCCCAGCACCAGCATCCAGGCCTGGGTGATGCTGGTGATCCAGGTCTCCAGCAGCACGAACACGGCCGCGCCCAGGAACGGGCCGAGGAAATACCCGGTACCGCCCAGGATGGACATCAACACCGGCTCGGCCGACATGGACCAATGCATCATCTCCGGGCTGGCGATGCGCAGGAACGGCGCGATCAGCCCGCCCGCCAGGCCGGCGAACGCGCCGGCCACGGTGAAGGCGGCCAGCCGGTAGCGCCGCACGTCCAGGCCGCAGAACGCCACCCGCTCGGCGTTCTGCCGGATCGCACGCAGCATCAGGCCGAACGACGAGCGGCAGATGCGGTAGAGCACCGCCGCCGCCAGGGCCACGCAGGCCAGCACCACGTGGTAGTACACGCTGGGATCGCCGAGCGGGATGTCGATGCCCAGGCCCAGCCCCAGCACCGAGAAGCCCGAGATGCCGTCGCTGCCGTTGGTGACCGAGCGCCATTGGTGCACGACGCTGTAGGCCATCATGCCGAAGGCCAGCGTCAGCATCGAAAAATACACTTCGTTCAGCCGCACGCTGAAGAAGCCGATGACCAACGCCAGCAACGCGCCGGCGGCCGTGGCCACGACCAGGCATCCCAGCAGCGGCCATTCCAGCCACAGCAGCAGCATGGCCGTGGCATAGGCGCCGGCGCCGAAAAAGGCGGCGTGGCCGAAGCTGAGCATGCCGGTGTAGCCGAAGATCAGGTTGAAGCTGGCCGCGAACAGGCCCAGGATCAGCACTTCGGTGGCGATGAAGATGTAGAAATACGGCGCGATCCAGGGCAGGGCAACCAGCCCTGCCGCCACCAGCGCCAGCGCGACGGCGCCGTAGGTCTTGCTGTTCATGCTTTTCCTCCCGTGCCCATCAGGCCGTGCGGCTTGAGCAGCAGCACCAGCGCCATGCCGATGAAGGGCAGCACCAGGTTCACGTCGGGCAGGAAGCGTCCGCCCAGTCCATGCATCAGGCCGAGCGCCACCGCGCCCAACAGCGCGCCTGGGAAGCTGCCCAGTCCGCCGATGACCACCACGATGAAGCTCTCGATGATGATCTTGTCGCCCATGCCCGGGTCGATGGCGCGCATGGGCGCGGCCACCACGCCGCCCATCGCGGCCAGCCAGGCGCCGAAGGCGAACACGCAGGTCACCACCCGCCGCGTGTTGATGCACAGCAGCTGCGCCATGTCGCGGTCCAGCGAGGCGGCTCGCATGATCTTGCCCAGGCGCGTGCGGTTGAACAGCAGCCACAAGGCCGCCAGGGCCAGCAGGCCAGCCGCGATGACGAACAGGCTGTAGCGGGGGTAGTTCAGCCCGCCGGGCAGCACAATGGTGCCCTGCAGCGGGGCTGGCGGCTCCACGACGTGGATGCCCGTGCCCCAGATCATGCGCACCGCTTCGTTCAGCACCAGCAGCAGCGCGAAGGTCAACAGCAACGAGTCGGAGATCTCGCGCTGGTAGATGAAGCGCAGCATGCCGCGGTCGACCAGTACGGCCAGCGCGGCCACGGCCAGCGGGGCCACCGCCAGCGCCAGCCAGAAGGGCATGCCCAGCTGGTTCATGCAGCTGTAGCCCAGATAGGCGCCCAGCATGTACAGCGCGCCGTGGGCGAAGTTGATGATGTTCAGGACGCCGAAAACGATGTTCAGCCCGACGGCGATGATGAACAGCAGCAGGCCGATGTCCAGGCTGTTCAGCAGCGCAGCAGCGATGCCGGTCATGGAGTCTCTCCACAGGAAGGCCAGGGGGCCGCCCGGCGCGCGGCCGGGCGGTGCGTGGCGGGGCACGCGAAAGTCAGGAGGCCTTGCAGCCCGTGTCTTCCAGCGCCGGCGTCACCTCGGCGCCCGTGAACGTCTTGGCGTCGACCAGGGAGCGGATCTTGTCGGCGTCGTTCATGGGGCCGGTGCGGCCCCACGTCGGCCCGATCAGCGCCTGGTTGTCACCCTTGCGCAGCGTCAGCTGGCCGGTGGGCGTCTCCAGCGTCAGGCCCTGCAGCGCCTTGGCGATGGATTCGGCATCGGCCTTGCCACCTTTCTCGATGGCTGCCTTCACGGCATAGATCGAGGCGTAGGCGCCTTCCGCGTTGTAGCTGGGCGGCACGCCGTACTTCTTCTTGAAGGCGTCGACGAACTGCTCGTTGCGGGGCGAGTCGTAGCCCGCATACCAATAGCGCGTGCCCAGCCAGACGCCCTCGGGCATCTGCGGGCCCAGCGCGGTCAGGACCTCGGTGGCTGCGCCCACGGCGAACATGAGCTGGAAGCCCTGATTGAAGAAGCCCAGGTTGTTCGCCTGCCGCACGAAGTTGACCAGGTCGCCGCCCCACACCGAGATGATCACGCCATCGGGCTTGTTCTGCATCACGCCGTTGATGAAGGGCGTGAAGTCCTCCGCGCCGAATCGCGGGAAGGCGGTCTCCTTCATCAGCTCGGCATCGGGATTGAACTTCTTCAGGTACTTGCCAAAGTATTCCCAGACCTCGTGCCCGAAGGCGTAGTCGGGCCCGATGGTGGTCCAGCGCTTGGCGCCGGTCTTGGCCGCCAGCTCGGCGGCGGCGCGCATGTTCTGTTCTTCGTTGACGCTGATGCGGAAGGTGTAGTCGTTGCACAGCTTGCCGGTGGCGTGCGGCGTGGCGGCGTGCGTCAGGATCAGCGGCGTGCGCAGTTCCTTCATGGTGGGGACCAGGCCCAGGGCGACGCCGGAGCTGTCCACGCCCACCAGCGCCTGCACCTTGTCCTGGTAGACCAGCTTGCGCGCGGCCTGGATGCCTACGGCCGCCTTGCCCTGGTCGTCCTCCATCAGCAGGGCCAGCGGGCGGCCCAGCACGCCGCCCTGTGCGTTGATCTCGTCCATCGCCAGCTGGATGCCCTGCTCGGCGAATTTTCCATAGGTGGCGGCACTGCCCGACAGAATGTACAGCCCGCCGATCTTGATGGGATCGCCGCTGGCCGCCGCCGACGCCGGGCCGGCCGCCAGGGCGCCAGCCGCCGTCAGCGCGAGCAGCGCGCGCTTGAGGGTAAGTTCGAACATGGTTGCCTCCGTGCCCGGGTCTTGGCGCCGGGCCTCCTTCTGGTTTGTAGGGATTCCGGGCGGCTATGGCTGCCGCATGCGGATGGTGCCGATGGCTGTGTAGGTAGTGTCCTCCTTGCGTGGTTGGGGAATGAGCCGCGTGTTAATCGCCAGGCTTCAGCCGGGTGCGCAGCACGTTCTTGCGGATCTTGCCGGTGGCCGTCTTGGGCAGCTCGCCCGCGATGAAGCGCTTGGGCGTCTTGAAGGGCGCCAGCCGGGCGCGGCAGAACTCGGTCAGCGCCCGCTCGTCCAGGGCCTGGTCCGGGTCCTTGAAGCAGATGAAGGCGCACGGCACCTCGCCCCACTTGTCGTCGGGCGCGGCCACCACGGCGGCTTCCAGGATCTGCGGATGCGTGTACAGCACGTCCTCGATCTCCTTGCTGGAGATGTTCTCGCCGCCCGAGATGATGATGTCCTTGGCGCGATCCTTCACCTCGACATAGCCGTCGGGATGCGCCACCGTCAGGTCGCCGCTGTGGAACCAGCCGCCCTCGAAGGCCTGCTCGGTGGCCTGCGGATCCTTCAGGTAGCCCTTCATCACCGTGTTGCCGCGGATCAGCAGCTCGCCGAGCGCGGCGCCATCCTGCGGCAGCGCCTGGCCGGTGGCGCGGTCGGCCACCCGCAGCGCGTCGATGGCGAAGTTGGCCACGCCCTGGCGCGCCATTCTTGCGGCCAGCGCCTCGTCGTCCAGGCCGTCCCAGTCGGCCTGGCGCACGCACAGCGCCGACGGCCCGTAGGTTTCGGTCAACCCGTAGGCGTGGATGATCTCGAAGCCGGCCTGGCGCGCATGGCCGATGACGGCCACCGGGGGGGCGGCGCCGCCCAGTACGAACTGCACCGGCGCCGGCAGGCGCGCGCCGCGCTGCGCGAATTCGTTCAGCAGCAGGTTCAGCACCACGGGCGCGCCGCACATGTGGCTGACGCCGTGCCGCTCAATGAGCGCGCGCACCGCGTCCGCCTGGACCTTCTGCAGGCAGACGTGGGTGCCGCCCACCGCGGTCACCGCCCAGGTGAAGCACCAGCCATTGCAGTGGAACATGGGCAGGGTCCACAGGTACACCGCATCGCGGCCCATGCCGAAGGCCAGGGCGTTGCTCATGGCGGCCAGGTAGGCCCCGCGATGGTGGTACACCACGCCCTTGGGGTTGCCGGTGGTGCCGGAGGTGTAGTTCAGCGCGATGGCGTCCCATTCGTCGGCGGGGCGGGTCCAGCCCTGCGGCGCGGGCGCGTGGGCGGCCAGGGCTTCGTAGTCCGGCGCGGCGCCGGCAGCCGCGGCACTGGCTGCGCCGGCGGCCACCAGGCGCGGCGGCTGCGCCATGCCGGCGGCGATTTCGTGCGCGATCGCCTCGAACTGCGTGTCGTAGATGAGTACCCGCGCCTGGCCGTGCTCCAGGATGTAGCGCAGCGTGGCGGCGTCCAGCCGGATGTTCAGCGCGTTGAGCACCGCGCCGGCCATGGGCACCGCATAGTGCGCTTCGAGCGCGACGTGCGTGTTGGGGCACAGCACGGCCACGCAGTCGCCGGGGCCGACGCCCAGTGCGCGCAGCCCCGCCGCCACGCCCTCGCAGCGGCGCAGCAGGGTGGCGTAGTCGAAGCGCCGCTCGCCGTCGATGACCGCGGTCTTGTGCGGGAAGATGGCCGCGCTGCGGTACAGGAAGCTGATCGGCGTCAGCGGAGAGTAGTTTGCCTCGCGCTTGTCCAGGCCCTGGGCGTAAAGGTTCGTGCTCATGGCGGTCCCGATCCTTATGTTCAACGTTCCAGGTGCCTGGGGTTGTCGATGGCCAGCCGGCAGCGCGCGACGCGGTCGAACAGCGCCAGCAGGGCACGGTCGTGGGCGGCGGCGTCGATGGCGCCGCTGCGCAGGTCGTCGCACAGCCGATCCTCGTCGGCGGGCGACTCGGGCAGGCCCGCCTGCCGGTAGAACGCGCCGATCGCCTGTTCGATGTCGTGCCGCACCTGTTCGCCCAACGCCTGCTCGCGCTCGGCGATGCCCATGGCGTTGCAGATCATCAGCACCTGGTACTTCTGCACGCCCGACAGCTGGCGGGCCTGCTCCAGCAGGAGCGCCCGCGCGGTGGCCAGCAGCGCGTCGTCGCGTTGCGGGATCGTCATGCCCGGCCCTCCACGTCTTCGATGTGCCGCAGCATGTCGTAGACGATCTCGGGCACCATGCGGCCCGTCAGCGCCAGCTCCAGCGAGCGCTGTTCGCCCGACAGGTGGCGGCCCGCCTGCTGCAGCGCGATGACGGCCCAGCGCACGCTGGCCATCACTTCCCAGAAGGCGACGTGGCGGGGATCGATGTGGCGCCCGCCGGCCAATTCGTAGCCCTCGAAGAGATCGCGCTTGTCGCCGATGCCGCCCGCCTCGCGGTCGCGCCCGGCGAAGCGCCAGCTGCGGGCGCAGAACCAGCCCAGGTCTTCGTACGGGTCGCTCCAGGCGGCGAATTCCCAGTCCAGGATGGCCGTCAGTTCGCCGTCCTGGACCAGGTAGTTGCCCGTGCGGAAGTCGCCATGCGCCAGCACGATGCCGTTGGCCGGCGGGGCATGGCGTTCCAGCCAGCCCAGCGCCCATTCCAGCGCCGGTTGCGGGGCGTCCACGGCGGCCAGGGCCTCGCGGTAGGCCCGCGTGCGCGCGCGCACCGGATCGGGCTGCGGCAGCGCCAGGAACGCCAGCCCGGCCGCAGGAGGCGTCACGCGGTGCAGGCGCGCCAGCTCGGCGCCCAGACGGCGCGTCAGCGCGCGGGCCTGCGCCGGGGAAAGCGCGCCGCCCGTCAGCGTGCGCCCCGCGGCCGTGCCGTAGGCGCGCGCCATCACGTAGAAAGGCACGCCCGCCACCGCCGTGTCGGTGCACAGCCAGTACGGGCGCGGCGCCGCGACGCCAGCCGCATGGGCCGCCTGCAGCACTGCGAATTCCTGCGCCCGCGTCAGGCTGGCGGAGATGGTCGAGGGAGCGTCGCAGCGCACGACGAATTCATGCCGGCCGGGCATGCCGCCGCCCTCCAGCTCCAGCGTGAGGGCGTAGTTTTCCTGGATGGCGCCGCCGGACAGCCGGGCGCACTCGGCCACGCGCACGCCGGCCGCGCCGGTCTGGCCGGCGATGTAGGCGGCGACGGACGGCGCGCGATCGAACCCGGCCATGTCTTCAGCCCCATGTCCAGAAGTCGCGCGTGCCGGCCATCAGCTCGCGCGACAGCACCATGCGATGCACTTCCGAGGCGCCGTCCACCAGGCGCGCTTGGCGCGCATAGCGGTACATCCATTCCAGCGGCGTGTCCTTGGAATAGCCGCGCGCGCCCAGCAATTGGATGGCAGTGTCGATGGCCTTGTGCAGCGCCTCGGAGACGGCCACCTTGGCCATCGACACTTCCTTGCGCGCGTAGCTGCCCTGGTCCAGCGTCCAGGCGGCGTGCATGGTCAGCAGGCGTCCCACCTGGATGTCCATCGCGGCGCTACCCAGCAGGCCCTGCACGCTCTCGCGTTCGGCTAGCGGCGCGCCCAGCGTGGTGCGTTGCTGCACGTGGTCGGTGGCGATCTCCAGCGCGCGGCGGGCCATGCCCAGCCAGCGCATGCAGTGCGTCAGCCGCGCGGTGCCCAGGCGAATCTGCGTGACCTTCAATCCGTCGCCGATCTCCAGCAGCCGGTTCTCGTGCGGGATCTCCAGGCCGTCGAAGCGCAGTTCGCAGTGGCCGCCGTGCTCTTCCGGGCCCATGATGGGAATGCGCCGCACGATCTCCCAGCCCGGGTCGTCGCGATGGAACAGAAACGCCGTCAGCCCCTTGCGCGGGTCCTCCGAGGTGCGGGCCATCAGGATGAAGTGGGTGGCCTCGGCGGCGCCGGTGATGAAGTGCTTGCGGCCGTGCACGACCCAGGTGTCGCCGCGGCGCGTGGCGCGCGTCTGCGTCATCGTGGGGTCGGAGCCGCAGCCCGGCGGCGGCTCGGTCATGGCGAAGGACGAACGGATCTTGCCGTCGATGATGGGCTGCAGCCAGCGCGTCTTCTGCTCCTCGGTACCGACCTTGTTCAACACGATCATGTTGCCGTCGTCCGGCGCGGCCGCGTTGAAGACAACCGGCCCGAAGATGGAGCGGTTCATTTCCTCGTAGCACGGTGCCATCTCGGCCACGGCCAGGCCCTGGCCGCCACGCGCTTGCGGCATCGACAGGCACCACAGCCCCTGTTCGCGCGCCTTGGCGCGCAGGCGCTGCAGCTGGGCCTCGGCGATGTTCTCGTGCGCATCGTAGGCCGACGGATCCGATTCGAGCGGGATCAGTTCCCGGTCGACGAATTCCCGGATGCGCAGGCGCAACGCCTGTACGGGCGGAGAGAGGGTGAAGTCCATGTTCAGCCTATAGGGAGGATTGAAGATGCCCGCCGTCCACCACGATGGTGGAGCCGGTCATGTAGGCGGCGGCATCCGAGCACAGCAGCAGCAAGGGGCCGTCGAGGTCTTCGTGACGGCCCAGGCGCTGTTGCGGAATGCGCTTGATCATGGCCTGGCCCGCGGACGAGGCGAAGAAGTCGGCGTTCAGGTCGGTCTGCACGTAGCCGGGCGCCAGCGCGTTGACGCGGATGCCGTGGCGGGCCCACTCCAGCGCCAGCGCGCGCGTCATCTGCTCCAGCGCGGCCTTGGAGACGGTGTACGGCAGCACGCCGCCGGCGACGCGATGGCCCAGGATGGAGCTGATGTTGACGATGGCGCCGGGCCGTCCCGCCGCCACCAGCCGGCGGGCCGTTTCGTTGGCGACGAGCCAGCAGCCGGTCAGGTTGGTATCCAGCACGCGCTGCCATTCCTGGGGCGGCAGGTCCAGCGACTTGCCGCTGGAGACGACGCCGGCGTTGCACACGGCCACCTCGACCAGGCCGCAGACATCCTGGATGCGGGCGTAGGCCTGCTGCACGCTGGCGGGATCGCACACGTCCATGGCCACGGGGTAGGCCTTGCCGCCCTGTGCGGCGATCTGCCCGGCCAGGGCTTCCAGGACGGCCAGGCGCCGGCCGGCAAGCACCACGGCGGCGCCGGCCTGCGCCAGGGTGCGCGAGAAGTGCGCGCCCAGGCCGCCGCCCGCGCCCGTGACGAGCGCCACCTTGCCATGCAACGCGAATCTGTCTTGCATGCCGCTTGTCTCCCGTGCCCCGCCGCGCAGCGGCGAGTTACCCATGCTGTGATGAGCGTGCGGCACGTCTGCGCGGCCGTCACGGTTGCGGATCCTGCATTCGCCGAGTCAAAGATAGAACGAACGTTCGATTTTTACAAGCAGCAAATGTGCGATGCGGGCCTGCGGACTTTCCCGTATCCTTCGCCCAGTTTCCTCCAGATCTCGTTCCAGTCCCAGAGGCCGCCATGCTCTATGCCGTGCTCAAGCTCGTCCACCTGTTGTCCATCATCGTGTGGGTTGGCGGCATGGTGTTTGCGCATTTCGCGCTGCGCCCGGCGGTGGTCGCGCTGGAGCCGCCGCGGCGGCTGGCGCTGATGCATGACGTGCTGGGCCGCTTTTTCGGCCTCGTGCTGGCCGCATCCTGTCTCGCCGTGGCCACGGGCGCCTGGATGATCGGGCTGGCGGCGCGGCTGGCGGCGCAGTCGGGCGGCCAGTTCCACATGCCGCCGGGCTGGGCGTCGATGGGCGCGCTCGGCGTCGTGATGCTGCTGATCTTCGGCCACATCCGCTTCGCCCTGTACCGGCGCCTGTCGCGTGCGGTCGCCGCACAGGACTGGCCGGCCGGCGCGGCCGCGCTGGGCGGCATCCGCAAGCTGGTGCTGCTCAACCTCGCGCTCGGCGTGCTGGCGGTGGCCGCGGTCGTGCTGGGCTGATCCGGCCGCCGGCGCTGCCGGGCCGCTGCCGGTTGCACCTGGCAACCGACAAGGGCCCGCCCGGCTCCTACACTGGTCCCTCCAGGCGGCAGCGTGCCAGCCCCGCGGGCCGGCACCCTGGCCGCGCGGTGCGCCCCTCGGCGCGCTTCTCTCAGGGAGCAGACCATGGCAGATTCCCCCGGGACGCCTTCCAGCGCCTCATCCCCCGCCGAAGCCTTCGATGCCATCATCATCGGCACGGGCCAGGCGTCGCCCGCACTGGCCAGCCGCCTGGCCTCGGCCGGCATGCGCGTGGCGGTGATCGAACGCAACCTGGTGGGCGGCACCTGCGTCAACGCCGGCTGCACGCCGACCAAGGCGATGGTGGCGAGCGCGTACGTTGCACGCCAGGCCCAGCGCGCCGCCGAGTACGGCGTGATGCTGCCCGGCCCCGCGCGCATCGACATGGCCGCCATCCGCCGCCGCACCGACAAGATCGTCCAATCCAGCCGCACCGGCCTGGAGAAATGGCTGGATGGCATGAACGGCTGCTCCCTGGTGCGCGGCCACGCACGCTTCGAGAGCGCGCGCGACGTACGCGTGGGCGACCGGCTGCTGCGCGCCGAGCGCATCTTCATCAATGTCGGCGGCCGGCCACTGGTGCCGGATATACCCGGCCTGGACCAGGTGCCGTACCTGACCAGCTCCAGCATGCTGGCGCTGGACGAGGTGCCGCGCCATCTGGTCGTGATCGGCGGCAGCTACATCGGACTGGAGTTCGCCCAGATGTTCCGCCGCTTCGGCGCGCAGGTCACGATCGTCGAGCAGGGCGCCCGCCTGATCGCGCGCGAGGACGAGGAGGTCTCCGACGAGATCCGCCAGATCCTGGAGAACGAAGATATCGCGGTTCGCCTCAATGCGGAATGCATTCGGATGCACCCGCGGCCGGACGGCGTGGGCGTGGGCATCGGCAGGGACGAGGTGGTTGAAGGCAGCCATGTGCTGGTGGCTGTGGGCCGGCGGCCCAACACCGACGACCTGGGCCTGGACCGGGCCGGCGTCGAGACCAACGATGCGGGCTACATCCTGGTGGACGACCAGTTGCGTACTTCAGTGGAGGGCATCTGGGGGCTGGGCGACTGCAACGGCCGCGGTGCGTTCACGCACACGGCCTACAACGACTACGAGATCGTTGCGGCGAACGTGCTGGATGGCGAATCGCGCTCGGTGGCCGACCGCATCATGGCCTATGCGTTGTACATCGACCCGCCGCTGGGCAGGGTCGGCATGACGGCGGCCCAGGCGCGCAAGGCCGGCCGCCAGGTACGCATCGGCATGCGGCCCATGACCCGCGTGGCGCGCGCCGTGGAGAAGGGCGAGTCGCAAGGTTCGATGCGCGTGGTGGTGGATGCGCAGACGCAGGAGATCCTGGGTGCGGCCATCCTCGGGCCGGGAGGCGACGAGGCCGTGCATGCGGTGCTGTCCGCCATGGCGGCGGGAGGCTCATACGAGCGGCTGGCGCGCACCATGGCCATCCACCCCACGGTGTCGGAGTTGATTCCGACGATACTCGGTGAGCTGTCGCCGCCGCAGTAGCGGCGCGCGGCAAAGCTGTGCAGCCTGGGGGCACGGCGGGGCTGGCCGCACCCCGGCAGGCAGGGTTACTTCGCGGCCGGCGCCTTCGCCACCAGCTCGGCGAAGCGCTTGTCCAGGTCGGCCAGCGACGCGTCGATGTGCGTGCGGCGGTCCTTGATCCACTTGTCCTGCGCGGCGAGCCGCTCGCGCGCTTCCTTCAGCATGCGCTGCATCTCGGCGGGCTGCGGGCCGCCCATCGTGGCGCGGTTCTTCACGATGGCGACGGGGTCGAGCGTGGCGCGGAACTCGGCCTCGCTCATCGGCAGTTCGGGCGGATACTTGGTGCCCTTGACCGCCTCTTCGTAGATGCGGCGCGACTGGTCATACGGGAAGTCCAGCGGCTTGATGTCGTGCGCCTTGGCGTATCCCACCACCTCGGAGGCGAAGTGGTGGCCGACGCGGAACGGCAGCTTGTACTTGCGCATCAGCACGTCGGCCAGTTCCTGCGAGGCGGTCCAGTCGCTGTTGAGCTCTTCCAGCGCCCGCTCGGGGCTGATGACCAGCGCCTTGAGCACTCGGTCCCAGCGCTTGAGCGTGCTGATGGCGCTGTCGACCATGGCCGAATTCTGCTTGACGTCCTTGGGGTCGCTCATGCCCGGCGTGATGTTGTGCGTCTGGATGAGGGGACCCATGGCCAGCGTCAGGGCCGTGGACGCATTGCTGCGCGTGTCGTTCAGCAGGCCCGGGTTGCGCTTCTGCGGCATGGCGCTGGAAACGTAGGTGTTGCCGCCGCCTTCCTGCAGCAGGATCCACGGACGCGACTGCGCGTACTGCGTCATCACGTCTTCGACGAAGTTGCCGGTGTGCAGGGCGATGCCGGCCACGATGGCACCCACCTCGACGGGCTGGTCCATCGACGAGATCTGCGAGGCGTCGTAGGCGTTGTCGACCAGCGCCGTGAAGCCCAGGTATTGCGCCATGCGCTTGCGGTCCAGCGGCCAGCTGGTGCCATTGAGCACCGTGGTGCCCATGGGAGAACGGTCGATGCGTGCGTAGGCCTCGCGGATGCGCTGGGCATCGCGGTCCAGCGCCGCGGCATGGCCCAGCAGGTAGTGGCCGTAGCTGTTGGGCTGAGCCGCCACGCCATTGGTGTAGTTGGGCACGATGGTGTCGGCGTGCCTGCCCGCCAGGTCCACCAGCGTGGCCGAGGTGGTGTTGAGCTGGGCCGCCAGCTCCAGCAGCTTGTCGCGCAGGATGGCGCTGCGGTAGGTGGCGTGCATGTCCTGGCTGGAGCGGCCGGCGTGCAGCAGGGTGATGTCCTGCCCGGCGGCCTGGATCAGCAGGGGTTCGAACGTGATGACGGTGGCCGGGCGCTTGCCGCCGGGCTGGTTGCCGTCGTTGATGACCTTGGCCACGCCCGCGGCCAGGCGCGGCGCCATGGATTTGTCGAGCAGGCCTTCGTCGGTGTTGATGACCGCCGTGGCCTTGTTGATCTCGCCCAGCCAGAAGAACGGGTCGCGCGGCGGGGCCTGGGTGGCCGGGGAGGGCTTTGCCGTTGCGGCGGCCGGAGCGGCCTGCTGGGCCCATGCGGCGGGAAACGTCAGGGCCAGCGCAAGGCCGAGGGCGGTCAGGGAGTGTCTCATGGGTCAGGTTATGGCTTATGAGGAAACGGCTAGTGTAGCGAGCCGGCCGCGCCATAGCCATCATGGGTGGAACAGTGTGTTCCGATTCGCATGGCCTCCAGGCAGCGGGGCGCGACAGTAGAATTCCTAGCGTCTTTTCCTACCCATTCGCAGCAAGGTCGAATCCCCATGAACAACGCTTTCATCGAGGCGCTCAAGCAGCGCCGCACGCAGTACGCGCTGGGCCGCAACGTATCGCTTTCCAAGGACGATCTGGTCGCCATCATTCAGGAAGCCGTCAAGCACAGCCCGTCGTCGTTCAACTCGCAAAGCTCGCGCGCGCTGGTGCTGTTCGGCGCCGAAAGCGAAAAGCTGTGGCGCCTGACGGTGGACGAGGTGCGCAAGGTGGCGCCAGCCGAAGGCTTCGAGAAGACCGAAGCCAAGCTGAAGAGCTTCGCCGCCGGCGTGGGCACGGTCCTGTTCTTCGAAGACCAGGACGTCGTGCGTAGCCTGCAGGAGAAATTTGCCCTGTACGCCGACAACTTCCCCGTATGGTCGGAGCAGGCGAGCGGCATGGCGCAGCTCTCCGTCTGGTCGGCCCTGGCCAGCGCCGGCGTGGGCGCCAGCCTGCAGCACTACAACCCCCTGATCGACACAGTCGTGGCGCGCGAATGGAGCGTGCCCGCCTGGTGGAAGCTGCGCGCGCAGATGCCGTTCGGTTCCAACGAAGCGCCGTTCGGCGAGAAGGCCTTCATGGCCGACGCCGAGCGCTTCAAGATCGCGGGCTGATCCCGGATTGCCGTCTGCCGGCCCGCCGTGCTGTCGCACGGCGGGCCGCGTCTTTTCCGCTAGACGGCCGGCGCGGGTTGCGGTTCGGCCACGGGACTCGCGGCGTGTGCGGCCTGGCCGTTCAGCAGGCTGCGGAACTGCTCCGCACCCAGCGGCTGGCCCAGCAGGAACCCCTGCAGCTGGTCGCAGGCCAGCTGCAGCAGTTTTTCCGCCTGCGAGGACGTCTCCACGCCTTCGGCCACCACCTCCATCTTCAGCGAGTGCGCCAGGGCCACGATGGCCTTCACGATGGCCACGCCTTCCTCGCCATGCGCGTCCAGGCCGTGCGTGAAGAGCCGGTCTATCTTCAGCTGCTGCACGCGGAACTGCTGCAGGTAGGCCAGGCTGGAATAGCCCGTGCCGAAATCGTCGATCGCGACCTCGAAGCCCTCCCCGTGCAGCTTGTGGATAGCCTGAGCCATGCGTTCGGCATCATGCATCGCCACCGTCTCGGTGATCTCCAGCACGAAATTGGCGGGCGCCAGGCCGGCACGGCGCGTCACCGCGGCCAGCGTCTGCGCCAGGTCGGGCAGCTGCAGCTGCTTGGGCGACAGGTTGATCGCGACCTGCAGCGGCGGCAGGCCGGCCTGCCGCCACTGCGCCATGTGCCGACAGGCCTCTTCCAGCACCCACAGGCCGATCTCCACGATCATGCCCGAGCGCTCGGCCACCGGGATGAACTCGGCGGGCTCCACCTGGCCCAGCTCGGGATGACGCCAGCGCAGCAGCGCTTCGGCGCCGGTCAGGTGGCGCGACTGGCCGGTGAACTTCGGTTGGAACACCAGATAGAACTGGTTGTGGCGCAGCGCGTCGTGCAGCCCCTGCTGGAGGGCAAGCAGGCGCCGCACCTCGTCGCCCATGCTCGGCTCGTAGTAGCGGTACGTATTGCGGCCGGCCTGCTTGGCGGCGTACATGGCGATGTCGGCGTTGCGCAGCAGCGTTTCGACGTCCTCGCCGTCCTGGGGATACACCGCCACGCCCAGCGACGAAGTGACCAGCAGCGCCGACTCGCCGACCACCAGGTCGCGTTGCATGGCGCCCAGCGCGGCCAGGGCTACCTTGCCCGCATCCTCCGGGTGGTGGAGCCCTTCGAGCAGCACCACGAACTCGTCGCCGCCCAGCCGGGCCACCAGATCGTGCGCGCGCACGCTGCGGCGCAGCCGTTCGGCGAAGGCACGCAGCAGGGCATCGCCCACGGAGTGGCCCAGCGAATCATTGATGGTCTTGAAACCGTCCAGGTCCATGAATAGCAGGGCTGCGTGCTGACTCTGCTGCCGGGCCCGCTTCAGCGCGTGCTTCATCTGTTTGGTCAGGGTGGCGCGATTGGGCAGTCCGGTCAGCGGGTCGACGGTCTCCATGCGGACCAGGGCGCGATTGAGGCGCCGCAGCGAGCCGGCGTACTCGCGCCGCGAGCGCTCCAGCCGCTGCTCCTGCAGGCTGAGCGTGATGGTGGCCGCCAGCACCAGTACCGTGGCCGCGGCGATGCTCATGCCCAGCCAGGGGCCGTCCACGCCGATGGCCGCCAGGCACACCGATCCCGGGGCGAACGTGGCCGCCGCCATGCCGGTGTAGTGCATACCGGTGATCGCCACGGCCATCACGGCCGACGCGCCGATCCGCTTGGCAATGATGGCGCGCTGCGCTTCGCGGCGCAGCCGGTGGACGATGCACAACGCCGTGATCGAGGCACCCACCGCGATCGCCGCCGACAACGCGAACAGGCCCGGGTCGTACTCGATCGCCGGTGACATGCGCATCGCCGCCATGCCCGTGTAGTGCATGGCACAGATCCCCAGCCCCATCACCAGGCCGCCCCCGACCAGCCGGCGCCGCTGCAGCCGATCGCCGGTGGCGACATACAGCGCCACGTAGGAGGCCGCCACCGCGGCGGCGAGCGACAGGGCGGTCAGGTCCACGTCATAGCCCAGCCGGATCGGCAGCGAGAATGCCAGCATGCCGATGAAGTGCATGCTCCAGATGCCAGTGCCCAGTACCGCGGCACCGCCCAGCCGCCACATCCGCCGGCGCAGAGCGTCCTGCTGGGCGGCGATGCGGCCGGCGAGCGTCAGGGCCGTATAGGCGGCCAGCCCGGCGACCAGCAGGGACAGCAGGACAAAGTTGGGATCGTAGCTGCCGCGCATGCGTAGAGTCGGGTCCGATAGAAGGGTCCCAATAATAGCTGTGCGCAACGCGGCGCGCTCGGGGCTTGTCGCCGAGCTTCGACGCAGCGGCTACACCAGGCGACGCAGGGGCGGCGGCGGAGGTGCTGAGGTTATGTGCCGCGGCGCGCCGCCTCGCCGGCCCGGCGCAACGCCGCCACGATGGCGGCGTAGGCACGCCGCCGCGCGGCCTCGTCGGGCGCACGCAGGGCGAATGACGGATGATAGGTGGGCACGACCGTGCGGCCCTCGTGCTCGAGAGTCTTGCCCAGCACGCGCTGCAGCGTCAGGCCGCGCTCGTGCAGCACGGCCTTCAGCGCCGTGGCGCCCAGCGCGACGATCACGCGCGGCTTTACGGTGGACAGTTCCTTGGCGAACCAGTAGCCGCAGGCCTCGATCTCGCGCTGTGCGGGCGTCTTGTGCATGCGGCGCTTGCCGCGTGGCTCCCACTTGAAGTGCTTGACCGCATTGGTGATGAAAACGTCGCCGCGGTCTATGCCGGCGTCGTCCAGCGCGGCATCCAGCAGCGCGCCCGCCGGCCCTACGAAAGGCTTGCCGGCCAGGTCTTCCTTGTCACCGGGCTGCTCGCCCACCATCATGATCGGCGCGCGCCGTGGTCCGGCCCCGGGCACCCCCTGCGTGGCGTCATGCCAGAGGGCGCAACGGCGGCATTCCTGCAGCGTGGCCGGTTCCTGGTCGGGCTGGACCTCGATGGCGGGGGAGGCGGCGTCGGCGGCGCGCGGACGTGTCGTCATGGTGGGGCCGTGGCAAGCGGATAGGGCGGAAGTTCCTTCATTGTGGGACGGTGTGCTGCCCGTTGCGTTACCACGCCACGACGCTATGCAAAGAGATGCAACGGCCGCGGTGCGCCAGCGCCCGGTGATACACTGCCGCGGTCATCGCGTCCCCTGACTTTTCACCCGCCGTCACATTGGAATTCACGCAATGAAGATCTTTTTCTCGCCTGCTTCGCCCTACGTGCGCAAATGCATGGTGGTCGCGCATGAACTGGGATTGGCCAACCGCATCGAGAAGCTGCCCAGCGCGGCGAGTCCGGTCACGCGCGACCAGACCATCGTACCGGTCAACCCGCTGGGCAAGGTGCCGACCTTCATCACCGACTCGGGCGAGGCGCTGTACGACAGCCGCGTCATTTGCGAATACCTGGACGCGCAGGCCGGCGGCAAGCTGTTCCCGCAATCCGGTCCGCAGCGCTGGTTGGCGCTGACCGACCAGGCGCTGGGCGACGGCCTGCTCGATGCCGCGTTGCTGGCGCGCTACGAGACCGCGCTGCGGCCTGAAGCGCTGCGCTGGGATGACTGGATCCGAGGCCAGCTGGACAAGATTTCCACGGCGCTGGCGCGCATCGAGGAAGTGGCGCCGGTACTGGCCGCCCGGGGCGTGGACATCGGCACCATCACGTTCGGCTGCGCGCTGGGCTACCTGGACTTCCGTTTTGCCGACCTGGGTTGGCGCGACGCGTACCCCGCCACCGCAACGTGGTATGCCGAGTTCAGCCAGCGTCCGTCGATGCAGGCCACGCAGCCGGGCTGATTCCTCGTGTGCGGCGGCCGCTTTTTCCGGCCGTCGCGCGGACTGCGCCGGATACCTGGAACGCCTCGGCAGCCGGGGGACGAAAACGGGGACGGCCTGTCCCCGGGGCGACCGTATTGTCCTTGAGTCCAGGGTCTGTGGTCGTTACACAAAAGCCCCTCTGAACACTGTCCGGTTGTCCAGACATTCTGGTAGTATTTTCCGGCAAATGTTACTTTTTACTACCAACTGGCCCCGTTCTCCGGCCGGCGGCATGGCCGCCGTTGCCCTTTTCACTCATTGCGCTCCATGGACCGAGACGAAGAATTCCTGGTGTCTTCCCCGCGGGAAATCGCCCATCTGCTGCTGTCGGCACAATCCCACCAGGCTCTCCTGTTGATGCGCATCCCGGGCCGCGCCGTCAGTGGCGTGACCACGGTGCTGTACGTGGATGCGGCCACCAACGTGCTGGTGCTTGATGCGGCCCAGGAGGCCGGACTGAACGAGCGGCTGGCCGAGGGCGGCCGGGTGGTGTTCGAGACGTCGATCGAGCAGATCCGCCTCATGTTCGAGACCACCGGCGTCTCGGTGGTCGACTACGACGGCCGCCCCGCCCTGTATTCGCCGCTGCCCGAGCGCGCGACGTACGTGCAGCGGCGCGATACCTTCCGCATCGACGTGCCCACGCAGCAGCCGCTGAGCTGCGAGGTATGGATGCCCGACGGCCGCGGCCGCGAGCCGCTGACCCTGCAGGTGCGCGACATCAGTTCCGGCGGGCTGGCGCTGGCCGACACCGACCTGGCCCTGGACCCCACGCCGGGCATGTCGTACCGCGCCCGCCTGGAGCTTCCCGGCCTGGGCGCCTTCGACCTGCTGCTGCGGGTGGTGCATCATTTCGACGATCCGCTGCCCAAGGGCGGCTCGGTGCGCCGCGTGGGCTGTGCGTTCGAGACGCTCGACGCGGCCGCCGGCATCCGCATCCAGTCCTACGTCAATGGCCTGCAGCGCGAGCAGATTTCGCGCCAGCGCGGGCTGTAGTCTGCGCTACGGCACCAGGGAAAGGCCGATCCGGAACTGCGACGTGTTGCGCCGGTTGTAGTCCAGCAGCGTCTCGCCGTAGCCGTTGAAGTACTGCACGTGCACGTAGCCGTTCATGTCCAGACCCAGCCGGCGCAGCGGGTAGGCCAGGTCCAGCTGCGTGGTGCGGCGCGCATGCTCGCCCTGGCGATACATGGCCGAGGCCACGAGTCCGTTCGGCTGCGCCCAGCGCAGGTTCCAGTCGACGTAGCCCGCGTAGTCGGCATAGTCCGGGTTCTCGCTCGCCTTGGCGAAATAGCCCTTGACCTTCGGCGCGAACGTCAACGTGCTGCCGCCGTCGAAGTCGTAGTTCACGGCGGGCTGCAGGTAGGCGTCGTTGATGGAGCGCGAATCGTCGCCGTCCTTGCCGTTCGAGGCATGCTCGACGCCGGTGTTCAGCCCCAGCCGCCAGTTGCGGTTGCCCGATTGCCACAGGTTCTCCGACAGCCAGAAGATGCTGGGGTTGAACGTCGTGTCCAGGAAGGGCATCGAATCGCCCTGCAGGTCCCACAGCGAGGTCTGCGTGTATCCCAGGTAGAAATGTTCGGCGAAGGTGGGCGGACGGTCGGCGGGCGGCGTGAACAGGCGGTACTTGGCGCTGATCTGGAAGCGCGCCGTGGTGCGGCCGCGCGTGCCCACGTCGAAATACACCGGCTGATAGGCAGACAGCGCGCTGCGGAACGATTCGAACGGCGAGGAGGGCGCGATGGGGGCGGCCGCAACCGCGGCGGTGGGCGGTGGGCCCGCCTCGGGCGAGGCGCCGGCGGCGCTGACTTCGGCGGCCGGCACGGGGGTGCCGGTGCGCGGATCAGTGACCGGCACATCGGCCGGCGCGCCGGCCAGCGAGGCGCCGCCTTGGCCGGTGGCCTCCAGGGCCAGCAGCGCGGGTTCGCCTTCGATGGAAATGGTCTGCATGCCGCGCGCCTGCACGGGCACCGTCACGTTCCAGGCGGCGCGCGCAAAGCCGCCTACCTGCACGCGGAACGCGGGCGGATCGCTCGGCAGCGCAGCCAGGCTGCGCATCACGGCGCCGTTCGCGGCGCGCCATTGCAGGACCAGCTGTCGCGGCGCCTGCCAGTTCACGGCGATGTCGGTATCGTTGAAATAGACGGCTTCCAGCCGCACGCTTTCACCGGCGACGGCGGCGGGACGGTCCAGGCGATACGAAATGCCGGCGGCGGCCGGACTGGACAGTGCGGCCAGCAGCAGCGCGGCCGCCAGCTGCCACCGCATACGCGAGCGGAACACCATGCGTGGGGACGGGCAGTGCATCGTCGTCATCATGAGTCTGGGCGGATCGCAAGAGACGGTGCACTTTATCATTCGTCTGTAATAGTGATGCAACGGCGCCGAGCGGCGGTGCAACGGCGTGTAAACCGTGTGCATGGCGGCGCGTGCGCTGTGTGCATGCCGCGTGTCTGCGCGTATGCCGCTGATGGGGTGTGGCGCCCTATATAATGGCTGCGCGTTTTTCCACGCCGCCCTTAGCTCAGTTGGATAGAGCACTCGCCTTCTAAGCGAGCGGTCACACGTTCGAATCGTGTAGGGCGGGCCAGTCAGCGCGCGTGGTTCAGCGACAAGCTGGCGCCCGGCAGGTTTTCCTCGATGCCGGTCCGCAGCACGTTCGCCAATCGCTCGACGTCATCGACGCTATTGAACATGGCCAGGGACACCCGGATTCCTCCGCGTTCGGGCGAGACCCGCACGTCGTGGCGGGCAAAGAAGGCCATCCACGGCTCCACGGGCAATTCCAAGACGTAGATGTGATTGCGCTTGCCCCGTTCACGCGGACCCACGACGTCCACGCCGAGTCGATCGAGATGCGCCAGCAATAAATCGCCAAGCTCCGTCACGTGCGCCTGGATCGCAGAGACGCCAATGTTCTCGATAAGCCGGATCGCCGCAGCAAGTGCGTGCACGTCGGGCAGGTTCACATTGCCGAACTCGAAGCGCCGGGCATCTTCGCGGACGGCCATGTCATCCGGGCGTGCGATGTAATCCTCTGGCGGATTGGCCATCGACGACATGGCCAGATAGGCTGGGCGCAATTCATGCAACTCGCGGGCGACGTAGAGTACGCCCAGGCCCTGCGGCACCAGCAGTCCCTTGTGCGTGCCGGCGGCCAGCACCGAGATGCCCAGCGCCTTGACGTCGAGCGGAATGACGCCGACCGACTGCATCGCGTCAACGATGAAATAGATTCCCCGGCGCCTGCAGAGCTGGCCGATGCCTGCGAGGTCGTGAACCTGGCCCGCATGAAAGGTCACGTGGGAAAGCGTGACGACACGGGTGCGCCCGTCGATGTAAGGTTCGAAGGTTGCGGCGGTGGCGACGTCGTGGTCCGCCAACGGTACGAATCTGATCTCCACCCCTTGGCGCTTCAGATTCAGCCACGCATAGGCGTTATTCGGATGATCGCCTTCCACCAGCACCACGTTGTCGCCGGCTTCCAGCGGTACGGCATGCGCGGCGATGTTCAGTCCTTCCGATGTGTTCTTGGTGAACGCGATTTCGGACGGATCGGCGTTGAAGAATGCAGCTACGGCGCCTCGGGTCTCTTCCACCCTGTCCAGCCACACGGTTTTCGGACCTGCCATTTCGTAGCCCTCTGCCAGGAAGGAAGCGAGCGCGTCGCGAACAGGGCGGGAGAGGGGAGTTTGATGGGCTGAGTCCAGGTACAACTGGCGCTTTGTAATGGGAAACTGCTCTCGGACAGCGGTAAGCCTTTCCAGCGGGATCATTTGGCGATGTCTCAGTGTGGCGGGAGATGGCTAAAAATATTCCAAAAAACGGATCGTAAGGTTCCGTTTTTTGGTACCATTGTTTTTGTAATCAACCCCTTGCACGGCATGGGCCGTGGCCCTGCCACAGGCGTGTGTATGCACCAGGAGCCCGAATCCCATCGGTTATCCTTGCCATCGCGCCTCACCACTCTTCCAGCGGGATGGCAACGGGATCCGCCTATTCCCCGGACACACTCAGCAGGCATATGCGCACGGAAGACAACTCCGCACCCGAAGCACCAGAACCAGAGGTCTCGCCGACCGAGCGGGCATTCCAGGTCATCGAAATGGTGGCGCAGGCCGGGCGTGTCACCACAGCGGGCATCGTCACGGCGCTGGCCATTCCCAAAACCACCGCGCATCGCCTGGTCAGCAACCTGGAAGAGTTCGGCTTTCTGGAACATGGCATGGAGCGTGGCCGCTACCAGGTCGGGGCCCGCCTGTTGGAACTGGCGACGAATATTCTGGCTGCGGCCACGTCGAACGGGCCGATTCATGCGGTCCTTGCCGAACTGTCGCGGCGCACGGCCGAAACGATCAGTCTTGGCGTACTGCGCGGCTCGGAAGTCGTCTACATCGATAGCGCCATCGGCAATTCCCCCCTGACGCTCAATTTCCAGAAAGGGCACCGGGCGCCTGCACATTGCACGTCCAGCGGGCGCGTGTTTCTGGCGCACATGGAGAAAAAGCAGCTCGAGGCCTACCTGCTCAGCGGGCCATGGGAACCCATTACCCCCAACACCATCGTCGACCCCGAGCAATTGCGTATCGAGGTGGGTCGGGTGCGCAAGAACGGCTATGCCGTCAATGATTCCGAATTCGCGATCGGCGTGGTTGGCGCGGCAGTTCCCATCCTGGGACCGAGCGGCCGCGTGATCGCCTGCCTCAGCATTTCGGCGCCGAAGGCCCGCAAGTCGCTGGACGATATCACCTCGCTGGTCCCCGACCTTCAGGCTGCAGCGTTGCGAATTACCAAAATCCTCAGCGTGAGCGGGACGCAAGCGCAGGCGGTCGAAGCCTAGCGCATCCGGTCCCGGTCCGATCAGGCCGTGCTTGCCGGATCTGCAATCGCGGGGCCCGTGATTCTGCCGATTTCCGCTCCGGCCGTGACAAACCGGATGGCGCGGCGCATATAGAACATTCCGTGGGAATGACTGGCCAGTGTCGTGCACGCGCCCGTGATGGGATCGACGATGTCGCAAACCGGCTCGCCGGCGCGGACGATGTCTCCGATTTCCGCCCGGTACACCAGGATTCCGCTGATCGGCGCGTAGAAGTGCTCGCTGGCCGATTGCCGCGTCGCGGGATGCAACAAGGGCGGCAGCGGCGATCCGCGATCGTTGATGGCCCCTTGGGTGGCCAGATAGGCGATGATGGCTTGGGCGTGCTGTTCTGCTTGCGGGTAGGAAACCTCTCTCTCGCCCGCCAGTTCGATGATGGCGGCGGCGGCCGCCTCCGGCAGCGCACAGTCGCGGCCAAAGCGTGATTGCAGCTCGGCCCACAGTAGGTTCGTCCATTCGACGAACAGGCCAAGCCCGGTGTCATCGGTCAGAAGCTGGGCCTTGGACTGCAGGTGCCGCGCCAGGGGATCGAAACGATGCCAGGCGGCGTGGGTGGTATAGACATGGACGACCGCCTCCAACGAACAATGAATATCCAGAACGATGTCGGCGTCGCAGGAAAGTTTCTGCAGCACCAGGCGCAGCGATTCGAACTCTGTTCCGGGGCGTTGCACGTCCAGGGTCTGGCGCATCGCTGCCTTGATGATTCTGCGATTTTCGGCCATGTCCGGCCCCAGGCGCCCCTCCAGGCGGGCCAACAGGTCGGCGGGGCGCACGATTCCCCGGTTGAAGTTTGCCGAGCTGTTTAGTTCGAAACAGCCGAAAAACTGACCCATCACGTGCTGGCTCAGGCCGATGGGGTTTGCCACCGGGACGAGCACGATCTCTGCGTTAAGCCTGCCCTCGGACTCCAGGCGCGCCAGCGCTTTGCGTAGCAACGCCGCAGCCAGCATGGCCGGCGTTTCGTCCGCGTGTAGCGACGCTTGCATGTAGACCTTGCGATCAGCCCCTTTCGGGCCGAACGTCAGGCTGACCAGCTCGCGCTGGGTGCCGATGGCCGGTGAAAGCAGGGGGATCCGGTCGACGATCATGGTTGCCTCTTGGTGGTGGTGTCCTGGGGCTCGCGGGGGCGAATGCAGTGCGCGCTCCGGCCCCCAGGATATGCGTCGCTATTTTTCAATATATCCCGATATATGGAACCTAGTAGTTCCACCTATTGGAACTTTATTGACAGGAAATTTTGCCTGGGCTCAAATGCCTTGGGTCAGGCGGGACTTGCGCCTAGCGCGCCTCGCAGTGCCGGCGCAAGAAGGCCATATGTGGCCGCAGGCCTGGCGACACTTTCCGGCGGCACTAGATCACCCTATGAATACCGTTTTTGATGGATATGGTGCCCTTCTTCTCGAGGGCTCACTGGAAACGTTGAAACTGGCCGTGTGCTCGCTGGCCTTGGCGTTCGCCATTGGTTTGCTCGCCGCCTCGGCGAAGCTGTTCGGCAGCCGCCTGATCGCCAGGCTGGCCGAGATGTACACGACCGTCGTGCGGGGAGCGCCCGATCTCGTGCTCATGCTCCTGCTTTATTACAGCATCCAGATACTGCTGAACGGGCTGACCGAACGCCTGCAATGGGCTCAGATCGACATCAAGCCTTTCGCCGCCGGCGTCATCGTGCTGGGCCTGATACACGGGGCCTACTTCACGGAAACGTTCCGCGGCGCCTTCCTCGCCATTCCGCGGGGGCAACTCGAGTCCGCCATCTCGCTGGGGATGCCGTATGGACACGTTCTCTCGCACATCCTCTTTCCGCAAATGATGCGCTTCGCCCTACCGGCCATCGGCAACAACTGGCAGGTCATCGTCAAATCCACCGCGCTGGTTTCGGTCATCGGCCTATCGGACGTCATCAAGGCGGCACACGACGCGGGCAAAAGCACCACGCGCTACTTCTTCTTCATTGCGGTGGCCGCCTTCGTCTACCTGTTGATCACCACGGTTTCCAACCTGGTATTGCGCTATCTGCAAAACCGCTACGACGTCGGCACGCGCAAGGTGAACTCATGATCGACGTCTTCAGCGAATATTGGCGCGTCTATCTCTATACCGACGGCTATCAGTTCACGGGCCTGGTGATCACGATCTGGCTGTTTTTCTTTTCCGTCGTGATCGGTTCCATTCTTGCGGTGCCCATGGCGATCGCCCGCAACGCCGACAACCCGTTCCTGTCCCGCAGCGTCTGGCTTTATACGTACGTCTTCCGCGGCACGCCGCTCTTCGTCCAGCTGCTGCTTTGCTATACGGGCATTTTCAGCCTCGAGATCATCCGTAACCACGAACTGACCAATGCGTTCTTCCGGGACGGAATGCACTGCGCGTTGCTGGCGTTCGTGCTCAATACGTGCGCGTATACCACCGAAATCTTCGCCGGCGCCATCAGGACGACGCCCGCGGGGGAGATCGAGGCCGGTCTGGCCGCCGGGATGTCCAAATTCCAACTGTACTGGCACGTCATCCTGCCTTCGGCGCTGCGTCGGTCGCTGCCCAGCTACAGCAACGAGGTGATCCTGGTCTTTCACTCCACATCGGTGGCCTTCGCGGCAACCGTGCCTGACCTGCTGAAGGTGGCGCGCGACGTGAATTCAGCCACCTATCAATCGTTCGCCGCTTTTGGCATCGCGTTCCTGATCTATACCGGCATCACATTCGTGCTGGTCTGGCTTTTTCGTCAGGCAGAAAACCGTTGGCTCGCATACCTGAAACCGCAAAATGATTAACGAAATATCCAGGCCGTCCTACGAACGCCGCGCGATGATTTCCGTGGAGGACCTGCACAAGCGCTTCGGTTCCCAGGACGTCCTCAAGGGGGTATCCCTCAGTGCGCACTGCGGCGACGTGATCAGTATTCTGGGGTCTTCGGGGTCCGGAAAGAGCACGCTGCTGCGGTGCATGAATCTGCTGGAATATCCCAGCGCCGGACGCATCATCGTCAACCGGGCGGAAATCCGCATGAAGCGGGACAAGACAGGCAACCTGCGACCGGTGGACCAGCCCGAGCTGCGGCGCATGCGCTCGAAAATCGCCATGGTGTTCCAGCATTTCCATCTCTGGCCTCACCTGACGGTGCTGCAGAACGTCGCTCATGCGCCGATCCACGTTCTGGGGCTGGGAAAGCGGGAAGCGGAGGCGCGTGGGCGTGCGTATCTGGACAAGGTCGGGCTTGCCCCTCACCTCGAGACGCGATATCCCGCACATCTGTCCGGCGGCCAGCAGCAGCGCGTGGCAATCGCCCGGGCACTCGCAATGGAACCCGAAGTTCTCTTGTTCGACGAGCCGACGTCTTCGCTGGACCCGGAGCTGGTGGCGGAAGTCTTGAAAGTCATGCATGGCCTGGCTGCGGAAGGGCGCACCATGATCGTGGTGACGCACGAGATGAACTTCGCCCGCAGTGTTTCCAGCGAGGTGGTTTTCCTGCATGAAGGAAGAATCGAAGAGCAGGGCAAGCCCGAGGACATCTTCGTCAACTCCAGCAGCACCCGGCTCCGTAAGTTCCTGTCGGCCGCATAAGAACGGCTGCCACTGCCTGTTGATCATCTCTCATCCACTTACTGTAGGGGAATTTCGATAATGAAAAGGCTCATGTCCGCCCTGTTCCTGTGCGCGTCGGCCCTCGTGTCCGCGCATGTCAGCGCCGAAGGTACGGCGACGCTCCGGTATGGTGTCGATCCGTCACACCCGCCGTTTTCTTCCCGCGACGCGTCCGGCAAGCTCGTCGGGTTCGACATCGACCTGGGCACCGAAATCTGCAAGCGCATCAACGCCAGATGCGAATGGATCCAAAACGATTTCGACGGGATGATCCCGGCGCTTCAGGCCAAGAAGTTCGACGCCATCCTCGCGTCCATGTCGATCACCGAGAAGCGCAGGCAGGTCATCGCATTTTCGTCCAGGCTGTACAAAACGCCGAACAAGCTGATCGTGCGCAAGGATGCGAACCTGGAGCCGACGGCCGAGTCCCTCAAGGGGAAGTCGATCGGCGTGCAGCAGGGCACCGTTCCCGAAAGCTACGCGAAGGAGCACTGGGCGCCCGGTGGCGCCCGGGTGGTGTCCTATCCGAACTTCGACCAGGTGTTCGCCGACCTGGCGTCCGGCCGTCTGGACGGATGCTTCACGGACGCCGCGGTGGGGGAATACGGTTTTCTCCGTACGCCGCAAGGGGCCGACTTCCGGTTCACCGGCGGCAACGTCTATGCGAGCAACGGCGCGGGCATCGGCCTGCGCCAGGCGGATGCCGAGTTGAAGGAAAAGATCGACAAGGCCATCGCCGACATGCTGGCCGACGGTACATACAAGCAACTTGCAGCCAAGTACTTCCAGTTCGACCCGTACGGCAGCTGATCGCCGCAGGGGTCCGGCCTGGATGCTCGCGAACGGGCCGCGCGCGCGTCGCTTCAGCCGATCCAGCGACGGCTGCGCGCGAATTTCCAGACTTGTGCGGGCGGCACGTTGAGGTACACCGTGCTTAGCCGGCGCGCGCGCAGGCCTAGCCGGGCCAGTACGCGCGGCGCGATGGGGCAGCGCCAGCCGTAGGTGAACAGGTAGAACGCGCCGCCGGGCTGCAGATGCACAAAGGCGCCGCGCAGGATATTGACTTGCTGGCGCAGCGGCATGTTCAGCAGCGGCAGGCCGCACACGGCCGCCGCGGCGCGCCGGCCGTCCAGCAGCGGCGTATCGGCCAGCCGGCCGGCATCCACCTGGCATACCTGCGCCATCGGGTACTGCGCCTCGAGTTGGCGCGCAAACTCACCATCCATCTCGATCAGCGCCAGGTCGACTTGCGGTACGCCACGCGCCACCAGGGCGCGCGTAAACGCGCCGGTGCCGCTGCCCAGCTCAAGCACCGGGCCATCCGCAGGCCGGATCTCACGCGTGATGGCGGCCGCCAGCGCTGGGCTGGACGGCAGGACTGCGCCGATGCCCTTCGGATTGGCACGCCAGGCGCGATAGAAATGCAGGTGTTCGGACAGGCGCGCGGCCACGCCGGGGTGCGGCGTGTCGGGACGGCGCACCCCCAGCTTCTGCCAGGCCATGCCGAAGAATTCCAAGGTGAGGTCGAGATGCTGTCTTGCTCGATATGACATCGTGGATTCCTGAGTAGAGTGTCTCAGGCGCGTCTCCCGCGGACGTCGCCCGGTCTCGAGGAGAGAGTGCGGGCCTGACGCAAAGTTCCGGCGTGGCAGTGTCACCAAGTGTGTGCAGGCGCGTCGCGGTGCGGCCATGTGCGCGGGACGCCGCATGCGCGGCGCCGGCCCGCATGTTTCGCCCTTGCTGCCTACCCGCGCAGGAGCGCCGGCGGCAGCCGGTCAAAGATAAGGCGATGCCAGCCAGATGACCTTATTGCGCAGCCGCTTCAGGAAGGGCATGCCGCGCAGTCGCTCCAGCGTCTCGGCATGGGCCTGTGCGATCAGTGCGTCGATGCGCGCGCCGATCCAGTGCGCCAGTTCGTGGTCGTAGACCTCGGTGTCAAGCTCGAAGTTCAGCCGCAGGCTGCGGGGGTCCAGGTTGGACGAGCCGATGTACGACCAGGCGCCATCGACCGTCATCAGCTTGGAATGATCGAATGCGCCGCG
>Ga0182743_1000463_pt1 | contig 50905 bp, 45 predicted proteins | sample eDN3rd30CKraftOP_FD_128522 | JGI IMG/M metagenome (GOLD analysis project Ga0182743, IMG submission 128522) | Enriched Organic Plus compost microbial communities from Emeryville, California, USA - eDNA 3rd pass 30_C Kraft OP (version 2) (version 2) ... | reverse complement strand
GCATTACAAGTATTTCTTCCGTTTCTTCAACAAATACAGCGACCTCGAAAGCCTGGGGCGCTGGCGCGTGCTGGGCGCCATCAAGCGCCGCGTGCTCGAGGCGCGTCAGTCCGATGCCGACTGTGCTTTGTGGCATGTCTATACCGCCACCCACGGCGAGGCGGCGAACAAGGAAGAGTTCCGCCTGCTTTGCCGGCGCTTGGGCAAACAATTGCAGCAGCGTTATCCGATGTCCTTGGCCACAAAAATGCTGTTGAAGCCGCTCGATTTGCCGGGGCCCGTGACACGCGCCATTCAAGGCCCACTGGCGCGCGCGTCTGCCTGGTTGTTGCGTTAGGATTACCGCAAGAGGCCGTGCTGCTGCAACGCGTCGTGCGCCATCTCGAGCCGTGCCGAAGGAAGGGGCTCCATCAGCCAGGCTTCCTGTTGTCTAGGGCTCAGTGGCAAAAGCTCTCCCCATCGGTTTGCCACCCAGCCGCACTCGTCGAGCCGGAATGGCGGGGCCAGGGGCATGGCCGAGGCCGGCGTGCCCTCTCTTTGGAGGTCGGCGATCAGCCTTCCTAGACGATCCGCGCTTGCCCGCAAGGCATCCGGAATGGCCTGCGGGGGGTCGTCGTCGATCTCTTCGATCTGTCCGGTCCACAAACCATATCGCCCTTGCTCGCTGGACAAGAGCTTGAAGCGGTGTCCTCCCCGGCAACGCAACTGGAAAAGGCTTGGCATGGGAGCCTGCCAGGTTTCGATGTGTGCAAGCGTGCCCGCGCGGGCCAGGACCTCACCGCCCTCGGGACTGCGGATTTCCTTGCCCGAGATCAGGGGAACCACGCCAAAGGGTGTCTTGTCCTCCAGGCAGTGCCGGATCATGTCGAGGTATCTGACCTCGAAGATGCGCAGATGCAGCACGCCGTCAGGAAACAGCGCTCGGCCAAGCGGAAAGAGGGGGATCGTGGTCATGGTGATCTCGAAAGAGTCCAGGTTGACTGTCTCGCGAAAGACAAGGCGTGGTGTCGGCACGCGGCCCAGGTTTCGGTTCCTGTGCGCATTGTGCCAGAAGCAGGGAGGCGAACTTGACTAGGGATAAACTATAGATTGCATGCGGTGTTTATGTTGCGTATAGTATTTCCAACCAAATCGACGCGGTGTCCCAAAGGCGTTGCTTCCGTCTTTGTGCATCATCCGTCCAGAATACATGGAGACAAGCAGTGAACATGCCGCACGCCACGGAAGTGGCCGTCTTTGCGCCGCCCGCCGTCAACGTCATTCCTCGTCACGATGGCGGGCTTCTGGTTCAGAACCCTGTTCCGCTGGAGCCTCATGCCCGATGCATGGGTGAGTTCCTCGAATACTGGGCGCGAGAAGCACCCGATCGGCCTTTCCTGATGGAGCGCGGCAAGACGGACGGTCCATGGCAAGGGGTCACCTATGGTCAGGCTCTGGAAAAGGTGCATCGTATCGGGGCGTGGCTGCTTGACCGGGGCATACGGACGGATCAGCCGGTCTGCGTGCTGTCGGACAACAGCGTGGAACATGCGCTGCTGATGCTTGCTTGCATGCATGTCGGCCAGCCGTACTCCAGCATTTCGCCTGCATATTCACTGGTTTCCAAGGATTACGCCAAGCTCAAGAACCTCATCGAGCGCCTGCGGCCCGACGTGATCTATGTCGGGGGCGTGCAACGTTTCCTGCCGGCTTTGGAAGCCTTGAAAGGATTGCAGCAGGCCACCCTGGTGGTGGCCGACAACGACCCCGTTCCCCCCGGCGCATTGCCGTTTTCGGCCATGCTGGAAAAACAGGATGCGGCGGCTGTGCAGTCGGCCTTCAATGCTGTCACGCCCGATACCGTGGCCAAGGTGCTGTTCACTTCCGGGTCCACCGGCTATCCGAAAGGCGTGCTGAACACCCAGCGCATGATGTGCGCGAGCCAGCAGGCCAAGCGGCAGTTGTGGCCCTTGCTCGGCGAACATCCGCCTGTGCTGGTGGATTGGCTTCCGTGGAATCACACCTTTGGCGGCAACCACAATTTCAACATGGTGCTGATGAACGGGGGGACCTTGTACATCGATGGCGGCAAGCCCGTACCCGGCCTGTTCGACATCACGGTGGCCAATCTGCGCGATGTGGCGCCCACCCTGTACCTGAACGTGCCCCGCGCCTATGACATGCTGGTTCCCATGCTGCGCAAGGACGCGGCATTACGGCGTCACTTCTTTTCCAGGCTCGAGGTCATATTCTATGCGGCGGCGGCCTTGCCCCAACACCTCTGGGACGGTCTCATCGAACTGTCGCGTCAGGAGCGCGGGCGTGCCATTCCCATGGTGACCGCCTGGGGGTCCACGGAAACCTCGCCACTGGCCACCGACTGCCATTTCCAGGCGGATCGGTCCGGGGTGATCGGTCTGCCGATTCCGGGCGTTTCGCTGAAGCTTCTGCCCAACGGCGGCAAACTCGAGGTGCGGGTCAAGGGCCCGGTGGTCACGCCCGGTTATTTCGCTCAGCCCGACGCCACGGCAAAGGCGTTCGACGAAGAGGGGTACTACCTCATCGGCGATGCCATGCGGTTCGTGGATCCGGAACACCCCGAACGCGGCCTGCTTTTCGATGGCCGCGTCTCGGAGGATTTCAAACTCACCACCGGCTCTTGGGTCAGCGCCGGAAGCTTGCGCGTCCGCGGGATCGAACACCTTGCGCCGCTGGCGCAGGATATCGTCGTGACGGGCCATGACAGGGACTCCATCGGTTTCCTCATTTTCCCCAATGTGCCGGCATGTCGTCAGCATGCGGGCCTGGATGAGCAGGCTCCGGTCGAGGCGGTCGTTGCGCATCCGGCGGTGCGCCAGCGTGTGCTTGAAGGCCTGCGCGCCATGCACGCAGTCAGCAGCGGCAGCTCCACATATGCCGATCGGGCTTTGTTCCTGACGACTCCTCCGTCGGTCGACGATGGCGAGATCACCGACAAGGGGTACATCAATCAGTCAGCGGTGCTGGGCAAGCGCGAGCACTGTGTCGACGAGCTCTATGGGCCGGATAGCGCCGCCGTCATCCGCCTGGGCGCGTAGCGGGGCGCACATGCCGCAAGACAGTCTGTCTTCCGATCCCCAGCCCGGCCTTTCCCTGCGCCTTGGGCGCAGGGTTCGCTCCGCCCGCGCGGCGCGAGCGATGACCATGAAGCAATTGGCGGCTGAATCGGGCATTTCCGTTCCCTACCTGTCTCGCGTCGAAAAGGGCGACGGCAATATTTCGATTGCAGTGCTGTACAAGCTGGCGGCTGCCCTCAACGTTCCGGCGGAGGCACTGCTTTCCGAGAACGAGCGCTACGGCACCGACTACGCGCTCATTCTCGAACTGCTCAAACGCAAATCACCCGAGCAATTGCGCGAGATCCGGCAGTGGCTGGTTGCCAGCGGGCCGCAGGACGCTGAATCGCAGTCGGCCGCGCGACGCATTGCCCTGACGGGCCTGAGAGGCGCGGGCAAGACCACGCTGGGCTCCGCCATCGCAGCCAGCCTCGGCCTGCCGTTTGTCGAGCTCAATGGCGAGGTCGAACGCGAAGCGGGCTTGTCGCTGAATGAAATTTTTTCGATCTATGGCCAGGCTGGGTTCAGAAGGCTGGAGCGCCGTTGCCTCGAGCGCGTCGTGGAAACCTATCCCGAGGTCGTTCTGGCGACGGGCGGCGGCATCGTGGTCGAACCGTCCACCTATGAGTTGCTGCTGCACTCCTTCCGGTGCGTCTGGCTTTACGCCCAGCCGGAGGAGCATTTCAGGCGCGTGATGGCCCAGCACGATGTCCGGATCGCCACGCCACAGTTGCAGGAAGAAGCCATGGCCAACATCGTGGATGCGCTTGCCGCCAGGAAGAAACTCTATGCCATGGCACATGTGCATTTGGACACCACCGGAAAGCAGCCGGCCGAATTGACCCGCCAGTTGCTTGCGCTGATCGGATCGCATCTCGAGGGCGCCCGGACGCCGGCTTGAGATACGGCCTTTTGCTCAGGCCGGGGAATCTTCCAGGGCCGCCCGGACGGCCTGGTCGACCGATTCCAGAAATACGAATTTCAGCCTGTTCCGCGCTTCCGGCGGGATGTCCTCGAGATCTTTTTCATTGCGCTTTGGCAGCAGCACGGTCGTGATGCCGGCTTGCAGGGCTGCCAGAACTTTTTCCTTGATGCCCCCCACAGGCAGCACCAGGCCGCGCAGGCTGATTTCGCCGGTCATGGCATGGTCACTTCGCACAGGGGTGTTTGTGGCCAGCGATACCAGGGCCATGTACATGGCTACCCCGGCGCTCGGGCCATCCTTGGGAATCGCGCCTGCCGGAACATGGATATGAATGTCGGTGTGTTCGAAGGTATCTCCGGATATATGGAGATCACTCGCATGGGCCTTCAGGAGTGTCAGTGCAGCCTGGGCGCTTTCTTTCATGACATCGCCCAATTGGCCCGTGAGTATGAGGCGTCCGTTGCCCGGGGTGCGACTGGCTTCGATGAACAGGATGTCGCCTCCCACCGGCGTCCAGGCCAGGCCCGTGGCCACGCCTGGGATATTGGAGCGCATTGCCAACTCGCTCTCGAATATTTCGGGCCCGAGTATGCCGCGCAAATCGGCTGAGCGGATGTCCACATGGGACTCCGACCCCTCGGCGATCAGCACGGCAGCATGGCGGAAAGTGCTGCCGATCTGGCGTTCCAGGTTGCGCACGCCCGCCTCTCGCGTATAAAAATGAATGATGTCGTGGATGGCCTCTGCGCTGATGGTGGCCTGTTCGGGTGTCAGACCGTTCGCTTGGCGTTGTCGGTCCACCAGATAGCGCTGCGCGATCTGCATCTTCTCTTCTTCGGTGTAACCCGGCAGTTCGATGATCTCCATGCGGTCGCGAAGGGGGCCGGGGATGGTGTCCAGCATGTTGGCCGTGGTGATGAAGAGGACATGCGAGAGATCGAAAGGCAAGGCTAGATAGTTGTCGCGGAACGCGAAGTTCTGTTCAGGGTCGAGCACTTCGAGCAGCGCGGATGACGGGTCACCCTGTATGCCCGAGCCGAGCTTGTCCACTTCGTCGAGCATCATGACGCAGTTCTTGGAACCCGCCTTGTGCACGGCCTGAATGATGTTGCCGGGCAGGGCGCCGATGTAGGTGCGTCGATGGCCGCGTATCTCCGCTTCGTCATGCACGCCGCCCAGGCCTAGGCGCACGAACTTGCGTCCCATGGCGCGCGCAATGCTCTGGCCCAGCGAGGTCTTGCCCACGCCCGGAGGGCCGACAAAGCAGAGAATGGGGCTCTTGCCCGTGGGGTTCAGCTTGCGGACGGCGAGGTATTCGAGGATCCGGCGCTTGATCTTCGCCAGACCATAATGATCGTGATCGAGGATGGTGCGCGCCTCGGCGATGTCGATGCGGTCTTCGGTCGCGGTCGACCAGGGCAGCTCGGTCAGCCAGTCCAGATAGGTACGCACCATGGAGTACTCAGCCGATGCGTCGGACATGTGCTCCAGCCGCTTGAGCTCTTTGCGCGCCACGGTCTGGACTTCCTCGGGCATGCCGGCCTTGGCGATGGCTTGTTCGATTTCCTGAATCTCGGCGGCGTTGCCTTCGTCCTCCCCGAGCTGGCTCTGTATGGTCTTGAGCTGTTCGCGAAGCAGCACCTCGCGTTGCCGGTCTTCGAAGCGCTCTTTGGTTTCCTGGTCGATGGCGTTGCTGATGCGCAGGACTTCGGAGTAGTGCACAAGAAAGCCAAGCACCTTGTCCATGCGCTGGAGCAGGTCGGTGGTTTCGAGGATCTCTTGTTTCTCGGCGGGTTTGAGGTCCATGAAACCGGCTATGAAATCACACAATACCGAAGCCGACGTGATGTTCTGCACCGTCGCCGCCAGTTCGGCCGGCGCCTGGGGCAGCAATTGCATGATCTCGTCGGTGCGGGCCTTGAGCTGAAGCATGCGGGCCTCGACATCGGGGGATTCGATCGTGGATTCCTCGATCGGTTCGACCCGGGCGACCATATAGGGATAGCCAGGGAGCAGCTCCAGTACCCGGAATCGCTGTTCGCCCTGGCACACGAGGTGGTGGGCGCCATCGGCCGTGGTGACATAGCGCAGGATGCTGGCCCGCGTGCCGATCCGGTAGATGTCCTCGATGCCGAGTTCTTCTTTTTCGGCGTCGCGCTGCAGGATCACCCCGATCTGAAGGCCGGAGCGTGCCGCCTGCTGAGCGGCCTGTACCGAGCTTTCCCGGCCGATGCTGATGGGCACCACGAGCTGGGGGAACAGCACCAGGTTGCGGACCGGGACGACGATGAGCGCGTCCTGGGGCAGTTCGGGCGTCGCCACCGTTCCGGCGGGAGCGGCGGGGGCCACTTCGCCGGCAGCGACGGTGCCGCTGTCGGCTTCGGCGGGGGAGCGCGCCTTTTCGGTCTTGCTGGCTTGCATGGCATCACCTCGTGTTGGGGCCGGTATCAGGTAAGCGATGAAGTGCGGGCTTTTCTCAGGCGAGTTTCAGCAGTGACAGCACCAGGCAACCGTGGGCGAGCCGGGTTTCCTGGATGCGGAATTGGCCGGAGGGCAGTGCGATCCGACGCTCGAAGCGCCCGTACGGGATCTCGATGCGCCGGATGTGCGTGAAGGCCGGCGCGGGCATGGGCCGTTCGCCGATGATGGTCAAGTGGCCGCCCTCGATGAGCACCTTGACTTGATCGGGCTCGACGCCGGGCAGAGCGACCAGCACAGAGATCTGGCGATCCGTCTCGAAGATGTCGACGGGGGGTTCCCAGGTGGGGCCTTTTGCGGGGCCTTGGGCCAGGCGGAAGAACTGCCGATGTAGACGGTCGGCCTGCTCCAGCATGTTCACGGCGTCGGCCCACATGGCGCTGGCCGGTTTGCGATGTGTCATGAGTGGCATCCTCGTGATGCGGCGCGCTCAGGCGTCAGGCAGGATTGGAGGCAACGTGGGATCCGTGGCCCGTCATGCATCCTTCCCGTCTAATATAGGAGCAAAAAACCGGGTGTGCAAACCCGTCAGGAAGCGGGTGGTGCATCGTATATACTTGGGCGATTGGCCATGCGACCAAGCGTGAGACCCGACCGTTCGTGGCGGGCAGGCATGGTCGCCGGCGATAAACGGCGCGCGGGGGGAATCATGATATCCAGGATCAAAATCGATTTCGTGTCGGACGTTTCCTGCCCGTGGTGCGCCATCGGGCTCAGTTCGCTCGATGTCGCCTTGGAGGCTCTTCGCGACGAGGTGCAGGCCGAACTGCATTTCCAGCCGTTCGAGCTCAATCCCCAGATGCCCGACGAAGGCCAGGATCTGGTCGAGCACCTGTCGGAAAAATACGGCTCCTCACCCGAGCAGATTGCCCAGACCCATGAGGCCATTCGTGCGCGCGGCGCCGGCGTCGGCTTCATCTTCGGCCAACGGTCCCGCATCTACAACACATTTGACGCGCATCGCCTGCTGCACTGGGCAGAGCTAGAAGGGCGTCAGGGTGAACTCAAGCGCGCCTTGTTCCGTGCCTATTTCACGCAGGGCGAAAGCCCCGCCTCGCACGAGGTATTGCTGCGACTGGCCGAAGAGTCGGGCCTGGATGTTTCGTTGGCGAAGGAAATCCTCGCGTCGCAGGCCTACGCCCAGGAAGTCCGCGAGCGCGAGCGCTTTTACCTCGATCACGGGATCGCCTCGGTTCCTTCCATCATCGTGAACGACAGGCATCTGATTCAGGGTGGCCAGCCTCCCGAGGTCTTCGAACAGGCTTTGCGCCGCCTGGCGGCGCAACAGGTGGATGACGCCGAGGCGTGAGGATCAGGCCTGTGCCTGGCCGGCATACTCGATGATCAGTTGCACCGACACCATGCCATTCCAGACATTGCGATCGAGCCGGTAGGCCACATCGATGCGCTCGGGCAGCAGCTCGGCGTGATTGAACCAGATGGCGTCGAATCGCTGGTGGTCCTTTTCCAGGCTCAGCTTCACATGCTTGTCCTTGAGCAGGCGCTGCTGACGGACAAAAAACGTATCGCGGAAGATCGGCGCGGGGAATCCGGCGCCCCAGACCTGTTGCTGCAGCAGGCTGGCCACCTCGGCATTCGCGTAGCCGGATTCCAGCGAGCCATCGGTTTCGATCAGCGGTTCGAAGCTCGACTGCCCGGTCAGCTCGCGAACGGCTTCGTCGAACCCCTTCATGAAGACATGATAGGCGTCTTCACGCAGCGTCAATCCGGCAGCCATGGCGTGCCCGCCGAATTTGAGGATGATGTCGGGATGGCGTTTGGAGACGAGATCCAGCGCATCGCGCAAGTGCACGTCGGGGATGGAGCGGCCTGAGCCTCGGAGTTCCCCCGTGTCGGATCGGGCAAAAGCCAGCGTGGGGCGCCAATAGGCTTCCTTCAGGCGCGATGCCACGAGGCCGACCACCCCTTGATGCCAGTCGGGGTGGTAGACGCAGACCGTGGCGCCCAGTTCGGACGTGTTCTGTTCGACGCTGGACAGTGCCTCGTCGCGCATGACGGTCTCGATCGAACGGCGCTGATGATTCATTTCGTCGAGTTCTCGCGCCAGCTTGAGCGCCAGCCCCTCATCGTCCGTGATCAGACAGTTGATGCCCACGCTCATGTCCGCAAGGCGGCCTGCTGCGTTGATGCGCGGGCCCACGGCAAATCCCAGGTCGAAGGTCGTGGCGTTGGCCGGGTCGCGTCCGGCGACGGCGAACAGGGCCCTGATGCCCGCCTGCATGCGTCCCGAACGAATTCTCTGCAGCCCCTGGGTAACCAGGAGGCGGTTGTTGGCATCGAGCTTGACGACGTCCGCCACGGTGCCCAGCGCGACGAGGTCGGCCAGGGCATCGAGTCGGGGGCCGCCATTGTCCGGATAGGCTCCACGACGCCGGAATTCAGCCCGCAAGGCCAGCATGAGGTAGAAGATCACGCCCACGCCGGCAAGGTTCTTGGATGGAAAGTTGCAGCCCGGCTGGTTGGGATTCACGATGGCCAGCGCATCGGGCAAGGTGGGGCCGGGCAAATGGTGGTCGGTGACCAGCACTTCCATGCCCGCCTCGCGGGCCGCCTGCACCCCGTCGACGCTGGCGATGCCGTTGTCCACGGTAATCAGGATATCGGGTTTGCCGCTGTGATGGGCGGCAGCAAGGCGGACGACTTCGGGCGACAGTCCATAGCCTGTCTCGAAGCGGTTGGGCACCAGGAAATCCACCGTGGCCCCCATGGAGCGCAGTGCTCGCACGGCCACGGCGCAGGCGGTAGCGCCATCACAGTCGTAATCGGCAATCACCAGCAGGCGCTTGCCGGCCTGCACGGCATCGGCCAGCAGCGCGGCGGCGTCTTCGTTGCGGGTCAGAGTGGCCGGGGGAAGCAGTGCGGACCACGCGTGGCCGAGGGCGTCGGGGTGTTCGACGCCCCGTGCCGCCCACAGCCGCGCCAGCAGGGGATGAATGCCCGCGTGCTCCAGCCTGCGGGTCAGGTCGGCATTGGAACGACGATCGATCAGTTTCGGGACAACCACCATGTTCTCCAGGCATGTTCTTTCTGCGGCAGCAGGCGTTTCAGGAGGCCGGTCCGGCCGGGCTGCACTTCGATGATTTCGTTGCGGCCCATGAGCACCAGGGCCGGGGACGGCCGCGTGGCGGCCAAGGGCTTGAAGACGGCTTCTTCCAGGCGTGAGAGGGCGTCCAGCCACGCCGTCCAGTCCTGGGCGATTTCCGGGCTCAACAAGTCGGTGTGCGTCACCGTGTCGGTCATCGGGGCGGCCGGCTTGAATTGTTCGGGGCGCGCACCGCCGAACAGCCAGAGGCTGTTGATCGGCAGCAGCCCTTCGGCTTCGCGTTCGCGGTTGACTGGGTGGTCGAACCAGAGCATCTGCAATTCATTGACCAGGCGTCGCCATGGGCGCGCCTCGAGGTCTTGTGGCCACCATTCGTTGACGGACGTGATGCTGACAAGCGCCGGGCTTGCACAGCGTGGCGAGTAGCCCGGGGGCACACGAAGGCGCCATCGCAAGGCACCGCCGGAGCTTGCCGAGAAACCCGAACCTTCGAACAGCGCCTGGGCGGAGTCCAGCAGGCGTTCGGCCTGGGTCGGCGCGATCTGGAGATCTCCTGCCGGGATCAGCGCCGCGCCGTCCCTTGCGGGAGAGACATGGACGAGCTCCGCCAACCAGACGGCCTCGCCGGGCGCCGCGCTTTCGTCGGTCCATAAGGGGCCCAGACCTGCGCTAAGATTCTGTCCTTCCTCGGCCGTGAAATGCCGGGACCTGAGCAACCATTGTTCGTAGGGCGTGCAGCCCGCCTCGGCCCATGGGGCCGCCTGGAAATGGGCGCGGCCCTGCTGCAGCCATTGCGCGAAAGTGGGGGCGGCTTGGGGGATATGCGGAAAAAGCGCCTGCGCCGCGTTGGCGTCAGGCAGTGCGCCGGGTAGTACGATTTGCATCCGTCAATTGTAGTGGTAATGTGGGAGCCCCGGTTCGCCGCCACAGGAAAGAGGTTTGAACAACGATGTCATATGAACTTTGGATAGGCGCACGCTACGCCGGCATGTCCCGCGGGCGCCGCCGCAGCGGACGGGATCGTTTCGTGTCGTTTATCGCGGGCACCTCGATGGCGGGGATCGCGCTGGGCGTGGCGGCGCTCATCATCGTTCTCTCGGTGATGAACGGCTTCCAGACGCAGGTCCGCGACCGCATGTTGTCGGTTCTGCCGCACATCGAGCTCTACGTGCCGGCGGCCAATCCCGAGCAGGTGTTGGGGCAATGGCGCAACCTGGCCTCGATGGCGCGCGAGAACCGGGCGGTCATCGGCGCCGCGCCCTTCGTTGCGGCGCAGGCCATACTGTCCCGCGGCGAGAGCCTCAGCGGCGCCCAGGTCAGGGGCATCGATCCCGCTCTGGAGCATGAGGTTTCCGAATTGAACCGGCAAATGAGCAGCGGCCGTCTCGACACCCTGGCGCCGGGCAGTTTTTCCATTGTTCTGGGCAACCAGTTGGCCATGCAGCTGGGCGTGCATGTGGGCGACACCCTGCTGGTGCTTGCGCCGCAAGGCTCGATCTCGCCGGCGGGTTTCACGCCGCGCATGCGCCAGTTCACTGTCACCGGAATTTTCTCTTCGGGCTATTACGAATACGATGCCTCGCTGGCCTTCGTGAACGTGACGGATGCCGCCAAGGTATTCCGCGACAGCGGCACCAGCGGGGTGCGCTTGCGCATCGCCGACATGCAGAAGGCGCCACTGGTGGCCCGGGAGCTCATCGGCAGCTTGCCGCCCTACGTGCGCGCGAGCGACTGGACGCAGAACAACCGCACCTGGTTCGCCGCGGTCCAGACCGAGAAACGCATGATGTTCCTCATCCTGGCGCTGATCGTGGCCGTGGCCGCCTTCAACCTGCTTTCATCCTTGGTGATGGCGGTCAAGGACAAGCAGTCGGACATCGCGATTTTGCGCACCATCGGCGCCACCCCGCGCGAGATCGGCCGCATCTTTTTGATCCAGGGCGCCCTTATCGGCGTGGTCGGGACGGCGGCCGGCGTGGGCCTGGGCATGCTGGTCGCCTACAATATCGATGTGATCGTGCCCTTCATCGAGCGCATGCTGGGTGTGCAGTTTCTGCCCCAGCAGATCTACTTCATCAGCGAGCTGCCGTCCAATCCGCAGGCGTCGGACATTGTCGTGATCGGCCTGACTTCTTTGGTGCTTTCCTTGCTGGCAACGCTTTATCCCAGTTGGCGCGCTTCGCGCCTGCAACCGGCACAGGTGCTGCGCCATGACTGAAATCTCCTCCCATCACGTCCTCAGCGCCCGCAATCTGGGCAAGACCTATGACGAGGGCGGCTCCACCGTCGAGGTCTTGCGGGATGTCAGCCTGCATGTCGACAAAGGCGAAATGGTCGCCATCGTGGGCGCTTCGGGGTCGGGCAAGAGCACGCTGCTGCACATGCTGGGGCTGCTCGACCAGCCCACGACGGGCACGGTGTACGTCGACGGCGTCGAGGCCCAGGGCCTGTCCGAGGCCATGCGCAGCCGCCTGCGCAACCGCAGCCTGGGCTTCGTCTACCAGTTCCATCATCTGCTGGGTGAGTTCAGCGCCCTGGACAACGTGGCCATGCCCTTGATCGTGCGACGGGACGACCGTCACACGGCGCGCGAAGCGGCCCGCGAAGTGCTTGAACAAGTGGGGTTGTCGCATCGCATGCAGCATTATCCCGGCCAGTTGTCGGGGGGCGAGCGCCAACGGGTTGCGCTGGCACGCGCCCTGGTCACGCGGCCGGCCTGCGTGCTGGCCGACGAGCCGACCGGCAACCTGGACCGCAATACGGCGGAAATCATGTTCGAGCTGCTCGTGAAGGTCAACCGGGATTTCGGCACGGCGTTTGCGATCGTCACGCACGATCCGGCCCTGGCCATGCTGGCGCATCGGCAGTTGTTCATGGAAAAGGGCTGCCTGCTCGATACCGAGCCCTAGTCATCCATTTCGTCATGCACATGTGCCGGCAAGGAGGTCTGCCATGCTGATCGACACCCATTGCCATCTGGATGCGGCCGAGTTCGATGCCGACCGCGAGGCCGTGCTGCGGCGCGCGGAGCATGCCGGCGTCGGCGTCATTGTGATTCCCGCGGTGGAGCGGGCCAATTTCGAGGCCGTGCGTGCGATGGCGCATTCCTTTCCCGGCGGATGCTATGCCCTGGGCATCCATCCGCTGTATGTGCCACGCGCCTCAGAGTCCGATCTGCAGGCGCTGGACGGCATGATCCGCGAATGCCTGGGTGACCCCCGTTTTGTCGCGATCGGCGAGATCGGCCTGGATTTCTTCGTGCCTGAGCTGGCTGAGCCCCGGATGCGTGCGCGCCAGGAGCTGTTCTATGCGGCCCAATTGGACCTCGCGCAGCATCATGATCTGCCGGTCCTGCTGCACGTGCGCCGATCCCAGGATGCCCTGCTCAAGCATTTGCGCCGCCGATCCCGCATCGGGGGCCTGGCCCATGCCTTCAATGGCAGCTTTCAGCAGGCGCAGCAGTTCATCGATCAAGGCTTTGCATTGGGTTTCGGCGGTACGATGACCTTCGAGCGGGCGCTGCAGATTCGGCGACTGGCCTGCCAGTTGCCCCTGGATGCGCTGGTTTGCGAAACCGATGCCCCCGACATTCCGCCGGCCTGGCTGGGTACCCAAGAGACACCGTCTCGCCGCAACGAGCCGGCGCAACTGGCCCGCATTGTCGACGTGCTGTCCGCGCTGCGCGCCATGCCGCGAAACCGGCTCGATGCGGCTCTTTGCGAGAACGCCCAGAAGGCGCTCCCGCGGCTGGCCGCCTTTATGAACTCTTGAGGGCGTTGGGGTCGAACCCTGCCAGACGCTTGTAGCGCAGGGAGATTTCCTGAAGCTCGGCCTCGGGGACCACGTCGTGGATGTGGCGGAAACCCTGCGGGGCGCGTTCGTGGGCCAGTTGCATCACTTGCTCCGGCCCGTTCAGGCGGTTGCGCAGGATGATGCCCGTGGTGGTGGGCAGGCGGTCGGCTTCGTATTCTTTCAGTGCCAGCTCGATGCTCTTGCGGCCTTGTTGCTGGACCTCCAGCAGCCCATCCGCCAGGCGGCGCGCATCCAGAATGGCCTGCGCCGAGCCATTGGAACCGATCGGGTAGAGCGGGTGAGCGGCATCGCCGATCAATGTGGCGCGGCCATGCGACCACCGTGGAATCGGGTCTTTGTCCACCAGGGGAAACTCATAGACGGCTTCGGCGCCCTCGATCAGGGCGGGAATGTCGATCCAGTCCCATTTCCAGCTCTGGAAGCGGGGCGCGAAGACCGATTTGTCGACGACGCGGTTCCAGTCGGTGGTGGGGAGCTCGGGGTTGTCGACCTTCAGTTCGGCAATCCAGTTGATGGGGGCTCGCCCCTGCGTGGAGGCCGTGGCGGCCAGGGGGTAGGCAACGAACTTCTGGTCCTGATGGCCCGCCATGAACATCGTGCGGCCATCCAGGTAGGGGTCGGCGAAGGTGATGGCGCGCCACAGGATGCGACCCGAGAAGCGGAAGGCATCCCCTTGCGGATAGAAGAACTTGCGCACAGCCGAATGGATGCCGTCGGCCCCGATCAGCACGTCGCCGCGGACCTCTTCCAGGCGGTTGTCCTTGCGATTGCGGAAAAAGGCGGTCACTCCGTGCTCGTCCTGTTTCAGCGACTCGAAGGACATGCCGGTATGCAGGCGTTCGGCTCCCAGGCGCTCGACGACGGCCTGCGCCAGCAGCAACTGCAGTTCCCCACGGTGGATGGACAGTTGCGGCACCGGATAGCCGGCCGCCAGGCCGCGGGCTTCCTCCCAGATCGTCTGGCCATACTGGTTGTAATAATGCAGGGCCGAGGTCTCGATGGCGTTGGCCCGCAGCGTCTCCAGCATGCCGATCTGACGCATTTCATTGGCTGCATGCGGCAGAAGATTGATGCCGACACCCAAAGGCTTGAGTTCGCGCACACTCTCGAAGACTTCGCATTCGATGCCGCGCTTGTGCAACATCAGGGCCAGGGTCAATCCGCCGATGCCGGCTCCGGCGATCAGAACTTTCACGCGCTTTTCTCCTGTCGCGACAGCGTATCCATAAAGTCGGAATCATAGCAAACCGTTGCTGCGCGACCCGGACCTCCACGGGTAATAGCCGAAGGGACGTCCGCATCACACAGGCCGGTCGCGGGGTGCGTCCAGGCCTTAGCCTGGATGTTTCCGTTTCGGGGGGATGGCGTGGTCGGACGTGCCAGCATGCTGGGTTTTCTTTCGGGCTGCGGCGCAGTGCATTTTCTGCCGGGTTTGCCCGGGCAGCGGGCCTGGGTGGGTCTGGCGCTCGGGGGCACGCTGCTTGGGGCATTCCTGTGGCGGGTATCGCGGCGCTGCGATTGGCGTGTTCCGGCACGGTCATTGTTGTGGCCGCTGTGGGCATCGGTCGCCGGAGCGGTCTTTGCGGGACTCAGCGCCGAACAGCGCCTGGCCGACCGCCTGACGGAGGACAATCATGGCAAGGTCGCGCGGGTAGAGTTGATGGTGTCGGGCTTGCCCAGGCTGGCGCCCGACAGCCGTGTCTTCGAGGCCGAGGTTCTGGCGTCCAGGCCCGCCGGGCTTCCATCGCGCATACAGGTGTCGTGGAGCGCGCCGGGGCATTCAGGGCCCTATGGGCGTCCGGGCAAGCCTGCGCATGCGTTTCCCGAGATCGCGCCGGGGCAGGTCTGGCGGATGGCCTTGAGCATGAGGCGGCCTCATGGCGCCCACAATCCGCAGGGGTTCGACTACGAGTCGCACGTGTTTGCGCAAGGCATCCGCGCCATGGGCTCGGTGCGGGGCGATCCCGTCCTGCTCGCAGAACTTGGCGGCAGCGGCGTGGAGCTCATGGCGCAGCAGGCACGCCATGCGATTCGCAAGGCTGTGGCGCCCCACATCGAAGGCATGCGCTATGGTGCTGTGCTGCTGGCATTGAGCATCGGCGACCAGGCGGCGGTGCCTTCCAGCGACTGGGTCGTCTTCAACCGGGCTTCCATCAGCCATCTCATTGCGATCAGCGGCGGGCACATCACAATGATCGCCGCACTGGGCGGGTTCAGCACATTCTGGTTGTGGCGTCGGGTGAAACTGCGTGGCCGGATGCTGGCCGAACGTATGCCGGCCCAAGTGGCGGCGGGTTTGGCCGCCCTGTCGGTGGCTTGGGCATACTGCCTGTTGGCGGGGTGGGGGGTTCCGGCTCGCCGCACGTTCCTCATGCTGTGCGTCATCGCAGGAGCCCATGTTCTGCGCGTGCCGATGAATGCATCGCGCTTGCTGCTGCTGGCCGCCGTCGCGGTCGTTGTTCTCGATCCATGGGCGTTGCTGGCCAGCGGCTTCTGGCTGTCGTTTGGGGCAGTGGGGGTTTTGATGGCCAGCAGTGCGTGGGTCGGGCAGTCGTTGTGCTCGCCGAGCGCATCCCGATGGGGGCGGGTCAGATCCGGTCTATGGGCGGCCGTGCGCCTGCAGTGTGCCGTATCGCTCGCCCTGATGCCGTTGCTGGCGTGGATGTTCAATGAAGTGTCTCTGGTCTCTCCTTTGGCCAATGCCTATGCCATCCCGCTCATCACCTTTGTCGTGACGCCCCTGTCTCTGATCCTGGCAGGTGTTGCCTTGATCCCCGGCCTGGACGTGATCGCCGCGTGGACGGCCTGGCTGGCGCATGGCACCCTGGACGGGTTGATGCAGCCTACCAACTGGCTGGTCCGGGCCGAGCTGGCCAGTGTGGCGGCGGCCGCCGCCCCTGCCTGGGCGCTCTTGCTGGCACTGGCCGGGGTTGGACTGGCCATGCTGCCGCGGGGCCTTCCCTTGCGCCAGAGTGCCTGGCTGTTGATGTTGCCGGTGCTCTGGTGGCGGCCAGAGCGTCCGGGCCAGGGGGAGTGGCATCTGCATGCGCTCGATGTGGGGCAGGGCAGCGCGATCATTGTCCAGACGGCGCAGCGCTCGCTCTTGTTCGATACGGGCAGGCGCGCCAGCCCCGATTCGGACAGCGGGGGACGCATCATCGTGCCCGCGCTCAAGGCATTGGGCGAACGGGGCCTGGATGTCTTGGTCGTCTCGCATGCCGATATCGACCATGCGGGCGGGCTGCGCAGTGTGCTCGAATGGGGGGCGGTGGGACAGTCCTACGCCTCGTTCGATCTGGCGGCTCATGTGCGGCGTGAAGCGAGCTTGCTGCACATGCCCGGCCAATTGCCGCGGCTTCCCGCCGCCGAATCCCCGTGCCGCTATGGCCAGCAGTGGCAGGTCGATGGGGTCTCCTTCGAATTTCTCTGGCCTCTGGACACGGCGTCGGAGGGGCTGTTCGAATCCGGCACCAAAGGGCGCAATGCACGTGCCTGCGTATTGCGAATCCGCGGGCGTCATCATGCTGCGTTGCTGACCGGCGACATTGGCGTGGAGCAAGAGAGGGCTCTGGTGGATCGGGGGCTTGGGCCTGTGGATGTGGTCATGGCAGCGCATCATGGCTCCCGCAGTTCTTCGCATCCCCTTTTCGTGCAGGCGGTCGACGCCTCCCACGTCGTGGTTCAGGCCGGAGCGGACAACCGCTATGGCCATCCTGCTCCTGCCGTCGTCCGCCGCTGGGAAGCGGCTGGCGCCGTATTGTGGCGTACGGACCGGCACGGGGCCGTCAGCATCTACTCCTCTTCGCAGGGTCTGCTGACCCATGCTTCGCGGTTCACCCGAAAGCGCTACTGGCATGGCCAATGATTGGCGTTAGAATTGGGTCGAGCAGCTCCCGTCCGGAAACAGGAGGCTTCATGTCATCCGAACACCCCTTGCGGTTGCATGTGCCGGAGCCCACCGGGCGCCCCGGACACCCCAGCGATTTCTCATACTTGCGCCTGGCCCCGGCCGGCGAGGCGCGACGTCCCGACACCTCTGTCACGGCCTACGAGATCCGCGATCTCGCCTACTCCCTCATCCGCGTGCTCGATGACGACGGCCAGGCTGTGGGGCCCTGGACGCCGGATCTTTCCGTCGATGTGCTCAAGGCCGGCATGCGCGCCATGATGAAGACCCGCATCTTCGATACGCGCATGCTGGTCGCCCAGCGTCAGAAGAAGGTTTCGTTCTATCTGCAGTGTCTGGGCGAGGAGGCCGTGGGCGTGGCCCAGGCCATGGCATTGAGGCCGGACGACATGTTCTTTTGTTCGTACCGCCAGCAAAGCGTCCTGATGGCGCGGGAGGCGCCGTTGGTGGAGCTGCTCTGTCAACTGCTGTCGAACGAGAACGACAAGCTCAAGGGGCGCCAGATACCGGTGCTGTATTCCATGCGCGATTATGGTTTCTTCACCTTGTCGGGCAATCTCGCGACGCAATTCATCCAGGCCGTGGGTTGGGCCATGGCGTCCGCGATCAAGGGCGATACGCGCATCGCATCCGGCTGGCTGGGCGACGGCGCCACGGCGGAGTCCGATTTCCATTCGGCCCTGGTCTTTGCCCACGTCTATCGCGCGCCCGTCATCCTCAACGTCGTCAACAATCAGTGGGCCATTTCCACTTTCCAGGCCATTGCGGGTGGCGAGGACACCACTTTTGCGGCCCGGGGTCTGGGCAGCGGCATCGCCTCGCTGCGCGTGGACGGTAACGACTTCCTGGCGGCGTATGCGGCGTCCTGCTGGGCGGCGGAGCGGGCGCGCAGCAATCTCGGGCCGACGCTCATCGAGTGGGTCACCTACCGGGGCGGTGCGCATTCCACGTCCGATGACCCCTCGCGTTATCGCCCCGAGAACGACTGGGCCAACTTCCCGCTGGGCGATCCGATACCGCGTCTGCGCCGTCACCTTGAGCTCCTGGGCGTGTGGTCGGAAGAAGAAAACCTCGCCACGATCAAGGAACTCGAAGCCGAAGTGCTGGCCGCGCAGAAAGAGGCGGAGAGCCATGGCTCTCTGGCCAAGGGGCCGGGGCCGAGTGCTGAAGCGATGTTCGAGGATGTCTACAAGGAAATGCCCCCGCATTTGCGCGGGCAACTCGAGCAGTTCAGGCAATTGGGGAGGCGTCCATGAACAGCCCGAAAGAAACCGGCGGGGATGCGGTCCCCATGAGCATGGTGCAGGCGCTGCGCTCAGCCATGGATGTCATGCTCGAGCGGGACGGCAATGTCGTGGTCTTCGGCGAGGATGTCGGGTATTTCGGCGGCGTGTTCCGCTGCACCGAAGGGCTGCAGAAAAAGTACGGCGCGACGCGCGTGTTCGATACGCCCATCTCGGAAAGCGGCATCGTCGGGGCGGCGGTCGGCATGGCGGCCTATGGCTTGCGACCGGTGGCCGAGATCCAGTTCGCCGACTACTACTATCCCGCCATGGACCAGATTGTTTCCGAGGCTGCCCGCCTGCGCTACCGCTCGGCCGGAGAGTTCACGGCACCCATGACGATACGCATGCCCTGCGGCGGCGGGATTTTCGGCGGGCAGACGCACAGCCAGAGCCCGGAGGCCTTGTTCACCCATGTCAGCGGGCTGCGCACGGTCATGCCCTCTAACCCTTACGATGCCAAGGGTTTGCTCATTGCCAGCATCGAAAATGACGATCCGGTGATTTTCCTGGAGCCCAAGCGTCTCTACAACGGCCCCTTTGACGGTTATCACGACAAGCCTCTGGTGCCCTGGGCCGATCATCCCCTGGGCAAGGTGCCCAAAGGGTATTACACCGTGCCGCTGGATTCCGCGTCGGTGTACCGTCCCGGCAGCGCCCTGACCGTGCTGACTTACGGCACCATGGTGTTCGTCGCCCAGGCCGCCTGTGCGCTTTCGCAGGTCGATGCCGAGATCATCGACCTTCGCAGCTTGTGGCCCATGGATCTCGACACGGTGGTGGCCTCGGTCAAGAAGACCGGGCGTTGCGTGATCGTTCACGAAGCCACGCGGACCAGCGGTTTTGGCGCCGAACTGACAGCGTTGGTGCAAGAGCATTGCTTCTACCACCTCGAGGCGCCGATCGAGCGGGTCACCGGTTGGGACACCCCCTATCCGCATGCCCAGGAATGGGCGTACTTCCCGGGGCCGGAGCGCCTGGCCCAGGCGTTCAAACGCACCGCGGAGGCTGTCTGATGACCATACAGGTGATGAAGGTGCCGGATATCGGCGAAGGCGTGACGCAGGTCGAGGTGGTGGCCTGGCATGTGGCGGTGGGCGATCTCGTCCAGGAAGACCAGGGCCTGGTCGACATCATGACCGAAAAGGCCGCTGTGGAACTGCCGTCGCCCGTGGCCGGCAGGATCACGGCGCTGCTGGCCAAGGTGGGCGACACAGTGGCGGTGGGCAGCGATCTCGTCCGGATTGAGCTGCCATCCGAGGCTTGGTCCGAACCGCCGGCCGAAACGACGTCCGAACTGTCATCCGGGCCGCGGCCCGAACACGTTCCGCTCGAACCAGTTCCTCCCGAACCGGCGCTAATCGGAAAACCTCTGGCGTCGCCCTCGGTGCGCCGGCATGCGCGCAGTGCAGGCGTGCCGCTGGTGGACGTGCGCGGCAGCGGCCCGGACGGCCGCATCCTGCACGCCGATATCGAGGCCTTTCAGGGGGCTGGGTCCGTCGCCGCGCCAACCGCGCCCAGTCTTCAAAGCCAGGGTTTGAGCCCTGTGCGCAAAGCCATCGCCCGAAAGATGGAGCAGGCCGCTCGGGTGCCGCATTACAGCTATGTCGAGGAGGTCGACGTCACCGAGCTGGAGGCCTTGCGTCATGAATTGAACGCGCAATGGGCGGGCGAAAAAGGGCATTTGACGGTATTGCCCTTCATCTTGCGGGCCATGGTCTGCGCGGTGCGGCAGCATCCCTTCGTCAACGCCTGGTACGAAGACCATACGCAGCAACTGACGCTGCATGCAGCAATTCATGTGGGGCTGGCCGTGCAGACTGAACAGGGTCTCATGGTGCCTGTGCTGCGCGATGCGCAATCCATGGGCTTATGGGGCAGTGCGGCGGAGATGCGCCGCTTGGCGGCTGTGGCCCGCGAAGGCCGGGCCGCGCCCGCGCAGTTGAAAGGCTCGACCCTCTCGCTGACCAGTCTGGGCGCCTTGGGTGGGGTGGTCTCGACCCCCATGCTGAATGTTCCTGAAGTGGCCATCGTCGGCGTCAATCGTATCGTCGAGCGCCCGGCCTGCGTCGGCGGGCAGGTGTCGTTGCGCAAGCAAATGAATCTCTCGTCCACGTTCGATCATCGTGTCATCGATGGCGCCCAGGCGGCGGCTTTCGTCCAGGCGGTGCGCCGGCATCTGGAGCATCCGGCCCTGCTTTTCATCGACCTCGAGCGTGAGACGGCGTCCATGGGTGGAACCTGACGGAGGAATCGGTTTAAGATCGACCCCTTCCCAGGCAATTTTGCAGCATCCACTCCATCATGACAGGAACCCTCAGCTCGTCCGAACCCCGCCTTGATTACGTCACCTGTGCAAGTCCGGCAGGGGTGCATCGCATGGCTTACTGGGAATGGGGTGACCGCGACAATGGACGGGTCCTGCTGTGTGTCCATGGCCTTACACGGACGGGTCGTGATTTCGATACGCTGGCCCGGCGGCTTTGCGGGCATTTTCGGGTGATCTGCCCGGATGTTGCCGGACGCGGGCGGTCTGACTGGCTGGTGGATCCCGCCGGTTATGCCGTGCCGCAGTACGTCTCGGACATGTTCACGCTGATCGCCCGTCTCAAGCCGCAATCGCTTTCCTGGGTGGGAACATCCATGGGCGGCTTGATCGCCCTTGGCTTGCAGGGGGCCTTGGTGCTGTCGGAGGCCGGGCGGCCCGACCGGGGCATGTTCGGCCTGCCGGCCGACGCCGCCTTGCGCCTGGATAAGCTGGTGCTCAACGACATCGGGCCGGCCATCAACGGCGCCGGCCTTGCGCGCATCGGCGACTACGTCGGCGCCGAGGTGGGTTTCGACACCTACGAGGAGGCGGTGCGTTATGTGCAATCCGTGTCCGAAGGCTTCGGCCCGCATACCCCGGAACAGTGGGAGACGCTGGCGCGTCATGTGTTCAATCGTGTGGATGGACGTTGGGTCAAGCATTACGACCTGCGGCTCGCGCAGGCCATGGCGGCCCAGCGGCCGGAGGCGCTGCAGGCGGCCGAACGCATCCTCTGGATGGCCTACGAAAGCCTGGCGTGCCCCATCCTGTTGATACGGGGCCGGCAGTCCGACCTGCTGCTGGCTGAATCGGCGCGCGAGATGCTGTTGCGCAATGCCCGCGCCCGCATGGTTGAATACGACGGTGTGGGGCATGCCCCAACGCTCTTGACTGACGAACAGACTGCCCCCATCGAGCATTTCCTCCTGGACGACAGTGCGACACGGAGGAACTGATCATGGCAAGTGAACCTGGCATCAATGCGGACCTGCATTGTCATTCCCTCGTTTCGGACGGCTTGCTGGGGCCGGCTGATCTCGCGCGGCGGGCGCACGCCAATGGCGTGGTCCTGTGGGCCCTGACCGACCACGACGAGCTCGCGGGCGTGCATGAGGCCCGCCGGAGCGCCGAAAGCCTGGGCATGTCCTTTGTGTCCGGTGTCGAGATCTCGGCGACCTGGGCGAACCGTACCATCCATGTGGTGGGCTTGCGGGTGGATCCTGACAATGCCGAGCTCAACGCCGGTTTGGCGGGTATTCGCGCGGATCGCCTGAGCCGCGGCCGGGTGATGGCCGATCGTCTGGAGGCTTTGGGATTCAAGGGCGCTTATGAAGGCGCAATGCGTCACGCCGAAAGCCCGTCCTTGCTGGCGCGGACGCATTTCGCCCGCTTTCTGGTCGAGAGCGGCCATTGCACGCATATCCAGCAGGCGTTCGACCGATATCTGGGCGATGGCAAGCCGGCGAACGTTCGTATCGACTGGGCCAGTCTGCGGCAGGCGGTGCGCTGGATCCATGCCGCCGGCGGGCGGGCGGTGCTGGCCCACCCCGGGCGCTACGCGTACACGGCCATGCAGTTCGATGCCTTGTTCAGTGAGTTCAAGGATCTTGGGGGTGAGGGCATCGAAGTGGTCACGGGCAGCCACAGGCCCGAGCAGTATCGGGAATATGCTGACGTTGCCCGGCGCTTCGGCTTTCTTGCTTCCAGGGGCTCGGATTTCCATGCGCCGGGGGAAAGCCGCATCGATCTCGGAAAACTTCCGCCGCTGCCCGACCGGCTTGTTCCCATCTGGCACGACTGGGTGTGATTGCGGGCCGGGCGGCAGCTTTGCCGTTCAAGGCTCCGACGAGCTTTCCTGGGGATTCTGTTCTGCCGGCATGGGATGGCTGGAGCCGAAAACGCTCATGTAAGTGGGATAGAAGCTGCAATACAACACCGCGGCGATCACCAGGTTGATCGGGGTGAGGATGATCTGGACGACACCGGGACCCATGCCGAGCTCGATGAGCATGTCGGCCAGCAACTGCGCAGCCAGGAAGATGGCCCCCCAGCTCAGCCCGTACAGCAGAAACGGCCACTTGTTGCGCCAGCAGGCGACCATGGAGTAGAACAACGCCTGGACGAGCTTGATGCGGTGCCAGCCCACCAGGGCCGGCGCATGCCAGAACAGGGCGGAAATCAGCAGGTAGATCAGGCCGAAGGCGAGAAACGGGCCGCGTATGGCCTGCATCAATTGCACCTGGTCGATCGAGCCGTCGTTGCGCACGACATTCACCAGGTTGTCCAGGAAAGGCAGGGTGGCGACGAAACCGCCGGCCAGACAGCAGACCAGGTAGGCCACCCCAAGGCGCATGAGCCCCGAGCGGGCTTCGGCGTTGCGCAGCGGCGTCAGCCACATGGCGGGCAGCATGGCACGCCCGTTGGCGACGTTGCGGCAGGCGTTGAGCGTGATGAAGGTCAGTATCGGCATGGCCGCAATCAGGACCATCTGACCGAACAGCGGAATCAGGTAGGCCACGGTGATTAAGAAGCCCATCATCAGGCTCCAGAAGAGCATGGCCATGGGTTGACGCCGGAAGAGCGTGGCGCCGTCCTGAATCCAGCGCCAACCGGCCTTGAATGGAAGTATTGCGGCTTGCATGGTCGTGGCCTCAGGGTAGCGCCAGCGCCGCGTCACGGCGGCGTTCGGTCAGTACGCGCTCGAAGTGGCGCGGATCGTGCGGCTTGAGGGTCTGCGCGGGGCGCGGCAGGTAATAGTCGAACAGACGGGAGACCCAGAAACGCAGGGCGGCGGCCTGAAGCACCAGGGGCCAGGCCAGTTTTTCCTCATCGGTGAATGGGCGCACGGCGGCATAGGCCTCAAGCCACGCACGCAGCTTCTCCAGCTCGAAGACACCGGTATTGCGGTCGATGCACCAGTCGTTCACGGCGACGGCCACGTCGAAGACCCAGGTATCGCAGCCGGCGAAATAGAAATCGATGAAACCGCCCATTTGCGGCGACTCGAAGGTTCCGTCGAAGAGGACGTTGTCGCGGAACAGGTCGCAATGGGCGGGCCCGAAAGGCAGGGCCTTGTAGAGCTCGGTAGCGGCAAAGCGCGTCTGTTCGGCGAGCACGTCCTGAATGAGGCGCGATTGTTCCGCGTTCAGGAACGGCATCACTTTGGGGATGGTCGCCTGCCACCAGGCCAGTCCGCGCAGATTGGGCTGGTGCAATTCGAAATCCCGCCCGGCCAGATGGGTGCGCGCCAGGGTCTCGCCGGCGAGGGCGCAGTGGGCAGGCCCCGGGTCAGGTTCGTACCCACCCGTCAGGCGGGTGACGATGGCCGCCGGTTTGCCATGCAGGGAGGTCAGGCGCTCTCCATTGATCAGCGTCTGAGGCTGGGGAACGGGGATCCCACGCCCCGCCAGGTGGTACATGAGCTCGATGTAGAACGGAAGCTGTTGTGCCGTCAGTACCTCGAAAATCGTCAGTACGTACTCGCCTTGCGTAGTCGTCAGGAAATAGTTGGTGTTCTCGATGCCGGCGGTAATGCCGCGCAGGCTGACGAGCTCGCCCAGGGTGTAGCGGGCAAGGAGTTCGCGGGCATCATCATCGCTGACGGGGGTGAATACGGCCATGGTTACGGCAAAGCTCTTGTTGGGTTGTTGAAGGATTGCGTCCGCGCTCCGGCTGCGGCCATCGATTTTAGTCCAGGATGCGGGCTCGGGGGCGCATCATATAAAATCCTCCCATACCCCGGGCATGATCTGCCGTCTTTTCCCGTCTGACCCAACGTGCATAATCCCTCCAGTTCCTCCATTGCCGGATCGTCCGCCGCCGATTGGCGTGTCTGCGTGGCGCCCATGATCGACGTCACCGATCGGCACTGCCGCTATTTCCATCGTCTGTTGGCGCCCAAGGCGCGGCTCTACACCGAAATGATCACCACCGGGGCCTTGCTGCACGGCGACGTGGCGCGTCACCTGGATTTCGATGCGGCCGAGCACCCGGTGGCCCTGCAACTGGGCGGAAGCGAGCCGCAGGCTCTTGCCCAGGCGGCTCGGGTGGGGGCGCAATGGGGGTATGACGAGATCAACCTCAATTGCGGCTGCCCTTCGGAGCGGGTGCAGAAGGGTGCTTTCGGCGCCTGCCTGATGGCGGAGCCCCAACTGGTGGCCGACTGCATCAAGGCGATGCAGGACGCCGTGGACATCCCTGTGACCGTCAAGCACAGGCTGGGCCTGGATTACGATGATTCCTACGGCTTCGTCCAGGATTTCGTCGGAACCCTGCACGATGCGGGCTGCCGGGTGTTCATCGTCCATGCGCGCAACGCCGTGCTGAAGGGCTTGTCGCCCAAGGACAACCGCGAGATCCCACCGCTGCGCTATGCCGATGCCGGCCGCTTGAGACAGGATTTCCCGGACAGCCTGTTCGTGCTCAATGGCGGCATTGCCACGGCGCCCCAGGCGCATGGTTTGCTGGCTGCCTTTGACGGTGTGATGCTGGGGCGGGCCGCCTGGCACGATCCCGGGGTGCTGACCGAGCTTTCGCGCTTGTGCGACCCGGATGTCGTCCTGCCTGAACCCGAACAGGTGGTCGATGCCATGCTGCGGTATGCCGAACGGCAAGTGGCCGATGGCGTGCCGCTGCGCATGATCGTCAAGCCCATGCTGGGGTGGATGGCCGGGCGCAAGGGTGCACGCCAGTGGCGTCGGACATTGTCCGACCCCAAGGTGCTTGCGGGCAATGATGCACGGGTGATTCGGCAGGCGTGGGATGCGCTGACAGTGCAGATGGCCGCTTGAGCCGCGGCCATCGATGCCGCACGGTCAACTCTGCTTTTCGGTTTCGGAGGGTTCGGTGTCGCCCGGCCAGTCGCGGATATAGGCCTTGAGCATGGTGTTCTCGAATTGCTGGGCGGCGACGATGGCCTGAGCCATGTCGTAGAAGGAAATCACCCCCTGCAGCACCGGGCCGTCCATGACCGGCATGTAGCGTGCATGCTTGTCGAGCATGAGACGTTGGACTTCGTTGGCGCTGGTGTTGGGCGTGACGCTGACCGGTGCGTCGTCCATGATGCTGCGGATGGTGTAGTCGCCGGTCGAGCCTTTGTTGGCGTGCAGGTGGCGGATGATCTCGCGGAAGGTGAGCATGCCCACGAGCACGCCGTGTTCCATGATGACCAGGGAACCGATATCTTGCTCGCTCATGGTTTCCAGGGCCTGGAGAATGGGCGTGTCAGGGCTGGCGGTGTAAAGGGTGTGGCCCTTGACGCGCAATATTTCACTGACTTTCAACATACGGTGTCTCCTGATTCTGCTTGGAAGTCGTCGTTTGATTATTTTGCATCATAATGCCGCTTTGTGATAGCGGCTGATTGTCGTTCTGCCCGCTGTCGGGCTCGATTTCGCCCGGTTCGTCGAGGACCTGGTCGAGAGTGACGGGCGCCGAGCCCGCCAGGGATTCGGCAATGGCATCGAGCAGGGCGGGGTCGCGCAGAAGTCCGAGCTGATTTCGCTCGATCAGCAGGGTGTCGATCACGCGGCCCAGGTCCGCTTGTCGCGCGTCGCAGGCCAGCACCCACAGTTCGTTGCCCCTGTCGTGGGTGGGCACCACGTACCCCAGTTGGCGCAAGGCGTTCAGGACGGCCAGCAATTCATCGATGTTCAGGTTCAGATGGCCGCTCAGGAACCGGGCGCTGCGTCCGGGAGACGGCGATCCCTGGAAGCGCCGCAGTAGGCGCATGACGTCGATGGCGTCGATGAATGTCGCGCCGGGCTGGCGGTTGGCCTCCCAGCGCCGCAAGCGCAGGGACGGCAGGGTGGCGGCCACGGTGGCGCCGAAGAGAATGGCCAGCCAGGAAAGATAGATCCACAGCAGGAAGATGGGGAGTGTGGCGAACGCCCCGTAGATCACCGTGTAGGCGGGGAAGCGGGTGATGTAATAGGTGAACCCCAGTCGCATGAGTTCGAGGACGATGGCGGTACCGAAGCCGCCCGCGAGGGCGTCGCGCCAATCCACCTGGCGGTGGGGGACCACCACGAAAAGGGCTGCAAAACCCACGCCCGTGATCACCATGGGGGCGAAAGCCAGGGCGGCTTCGAGCCAGGCCGAAATCTGCCTGGCCTGATCGAGCGAGGCGACCGCCAGGTAGGATGAAATCCAGATGCTGGCGCCGGCCAGTACCGGCCCCAGGGAAATGATGGCCCAGTAGACAAGCATGCGCTGGGACATTGAGCGCTGACGCTGGACGTTCCAGATGTCGTTGAGCGCCGTATCGATCGTCATGATGAGCAGGATCGATGTCAGGATCAGGAACGCCGCCCCAACGGCGGTCAGGCCGGAGGCTTTGGCGGCAAACTGGTTCAGGTAATTCATGACCGTTTCCGAGACGGTCGGAGGCATGAGGCTGTTGGTCAGGAAACCTTCCAGCGAGACCTTGAAGTCGGCGAAAAGGGGGAAAGCCGTGAACAATGCCAGTACCACGGCCAACAGGGGAACGAGTGCCAGCACCGTGGTGTAGGTCAGGCTGGCCGCCACTTGCGGCAGTTTCTTTTCGCCCGCCCGCTGCGCCGCGTAGCGCAGCACTTTACCGGCGCTGGCCAGCCAAGCGTGTATGCGGACGTCGAGAGGGTCCTTGCGGGTGTCGTCTGGAGCGCTGTCGTTCATGAGCAGGTTGTGCGGGATCGGGCGGTTTCAGCGGCCCGTCCGCCTCCGCGCCACGTGATTCGGGTAATAATACCAGTATGAAACCGCACCTCAACCCATTGCTGCGCCGAAGCGCTGCTGTCTGCCTGTTTGCGCTGATCCTCTTGTGCCTGCTCTGGGAACTGCGCGTGGCGCCTCTGCGGCCCGGAGGGTCGTGGATGGTGCTCAAGGCCTTGCCCTTGCTGCTTCCCCTGCGGGGGGTCCTGAAGGGCAGCCTCTACACTCTGCAATGGGCATCCATGCTCATTCTGCTTTATCTCATGGAAGGGGTGGTCCGGGCCTATTCGGACCCCGCGCCGATGTCGGCGGCCATGGCGTGGCTGGAGATCATCCTGTCGCTGGGGTTCTATGTGTGTGCCATTTTGTATTTGCGGCCAGCCAAGCGGGCAGCCAAGGCACAGCAACGCGCCATGAGGAGCATTCCATGAAATCATGTCTGGCTCCGGGCTGCGTGGTGAGCAATTCGTTCGCGGATCTGCCTTCCGACTTCTACACGCGCTTGCCGGCCCAAGCGCTGAACAATCCCCGCCTGCTGCACGCAAACCCGGGCGTGGCAGATCTTGTCGGGCTGGCTCCCGACGCCTTGTCCGATCCCGAGTTCATCGAGGTGCTCTCGGGTACGCGGCCTTTGCCGGGCGGGCAGACGCTGGCCGCGGTATACAGCGGACACCAGTTCGGCGTCTGGGCGGGACAACTGGGAGACGGCCGTGCCCACCTGCTCGGCGAAATCGCCGGGCCGCAGGGACCTCAGGAAATCCAATTGAAGGGTTCGGGGCGGACCCCGTATTCCCGCATGGGGGATGGCCGCGCCGTCATCCGTTCATCCGTGCGCGAATACCTGGCCAGCGAGGCCATGGCAGGCCTGGGTATTGCAACGACCCGGGCATTGTCCATTGTGGTGGCCGATGACCCTGTCCAGCGCGAGACGATTGAACGGGCGGCGGTGGTTGCGCGCGTGGCGCCCACCTTCGTGCGCTTCGGGTCGTTCGAGCATTGGGGCGGAAACCCTCAAAACCTGCGCATTCTGCTCGATTATGTCGTCAGGCGCTTCTACCCCGAATCCTTTGCCGGGGATGACACGCGCGGCACGGCCCTGGGCCTGCTGGAGCAGGTGGTGGCCCGTTCCGCAAAGCTGGTCGCCGACTGGCAAACGGCCGGTTTCTGCCATGGGGTCATGAACACCGACAATATGTCCATTCTCGGCCTGACGCTCGATTACGGCCCTTACGGCTTCATGGACGGCTTCCAGATCGGACATGTCTGCAATCACAGCGATACCCAGGGGCGCTATGCCTGGAATGCGCAACCCTCTGTCATGCACTGGAATCTGTACCGCCTGGCCAGCAGCCTGCTGGCCCTGGAGATCGATGCCGACGACTTGCGCGAAGTGCTGGGCCGTTACGAGCCCTTGTTTCTGGATGCTTTCCGCGCCAATCTCGTGCGCAAGTTCGGCTTCGCCTCGTGGCGCGAGGCCGACGCGTCGCTGGTCGACGATTGGTGGCGTCTGTTGCACACTCAACGCGCCGATTTCACCCTGGCATTTCGGCGTCTTGCGACGGCATTCGATGATGCCGAACCGTTCCTGGCGCTGTTTTCCGATCGGGCTGCGGCGTCCGAGTGGCTGGCGAGCTATGGCGATCGCCTGGAGGTCGATGGCCGCAACGAGGACGAGCGCATCGCTTCCATGTCGCGTGCCAACCCTGTCTATGTGCTGCGTAACCACCTGGCCGAGCAGGCCATCCAGGCCGCTCAGCGCGACGATGCCTCGGAGATCGACACGCTTTTGCTGCTTCTGCGCGATCCGTTCACGGAACGTCCCGGTTTCGAGGCGTATGCTGGGCCGGCGCCCGAGTGGGCCTGTGCGCTGGAAGTCAGTTGCTCGTCCTGATGCCATAATTCAAGCCTGATTCCTTTAACGATATTCATTCACGACACTCATCCATCATGTCCGGCAACACCCTAGGCAAACTGTTCTGCGTTACCAATTTCGGCGAATCCCATGGGCCGGCCATCGGCGCAGTCGTCGATGGTTGCCCCCCCGGCATGCCACTGTCCGAGGCGGATATCCAGGTCGAACTCGATCGCCGGCGCCCCGGAACCTCGCGTCATGTCACTCAGCGTCAGGAGGCCGATCGCGTTGAGATTCTGTCCGGCGTCTATGAAGGCGTCACCACCGGTACGCCCATCGCGCTGCTGATCCGCAACACCGACGCCCGCAGCAAGGATTACAGCAACATTGCCGACACTTTCCGTCCGGGGCATGCCGACTACACCTATTGGAGCAAGTTCGGCGAGCGCGATCCGCGTGGCGGGGGCCGTTCATCGGCCCGGCTGACCGCTCCGTCGGTTGCAGCGGGTGCGATTGCGAAAAAATGGCTGGCTCAGACTTACGGCACTCAGGTGCGCGGCTACATGAGCCAATTGGGCCCGATCGCTATTCCGTTCGAGTCGTGGGACGAGGTGCCCAACAATCCTTTTTATGCGCCGTGCGCAGGCGTCGTGCCCGAACTCGAGGCTTTCATGGACCAGTTGCGCAAGGACGGGGATTCCATAGGAGCCCGCATCGAGGTGGTGGCCGAGAATCTGCCTGCGGGTTGGGGCGAACCGCTGTACGACCGGCTGGACGCTGACATCGCGCATGTCATGATGGGCTTGAACGCAGTCAAGGGCGTGTCCATCGGTGCGGGTTTCGGCAGCATTGTTCAGCGGGGATCTGAGCATGGCGACGAAATCACGCCGCAAGGATTCCTGACCAACCATGCCGGCGGCATCCTGGGTGGAATTTCCTCGGGCCAGCCCATCACGGTGTCATTGGCGATCAAGCCCACATCCAGCATCCGGATCGAGCGCCAGTCCGTCAACCGCGCCGGCGAGGCCGTCACGGTGCAGACGCTGGGACGCCATGACCCCTGCGTGGGGATCCGCGCCACGCCCATTGCCGAAGCCCTGCTTGCGATCGTGCTGATGGATCACGCCTTGCGTCACCGCGCCCAATGCGGCTGAACCGGCGAGGCGCTCTCGTGGCGAAAGCGGGTGTCGGTGGCCGTTCATGGTAGTTTCAGTACTAGTATATCCAGTCTTCTTGTACTAGGTTCTGCAACTGGCATAATGGGACGTGAGCCGGATCGGCCGGCGAATGATCCCGTATTTTCAAGAGCATGGAAATGGCCCAGACCCTGTACGATAAGTTATGGAGCGCGCACGTAGTGGACCAGGAGTCCGACGGCACGTGTTTGATCTACATTGACCGGCATCTGCTGCACGAGGTCACCAGCCCACAGGCTTTCGAGGGGCTGACCCTGGCGGATCGCAAGCCGTGGCGCGTCAGCGCGAATCTGGCGGTGGCCGACCACAACGTCCCCACCACCGCGCGCAGCGAAGGCATCAAGGACCCCATCTCGCGCCTGCAGGTCGATACCCTGGACGAGAATTGCGCCACGTTCGGCATCACCGAGTTCCGCATGAATGACCTGCGTCAGGGCATCGTGCACGTCATCGGGCCGGAGCAAGGCGCAACGCTGCCCGGCATGACCGTCGTCTGCGGCGATTCGCACACCAGCACGCACGGCGCTTTCGGCGCCCTGGCCTTCGGCATCGGCACGTCCGAGGTCGAGCACGTGCTGGCCACGCAGACTCTGCTCATGAAGAAAAACAAGAGCATGCTCATCCGCGTGGAGGGCGAGTTGCCCGTCGGCTGTACGGCCAAGGATCTGGTGCTGTACATCATCGGACAGATAGGCACCGCGGGCGGCACCGGTCACGCCATCGAATTCGCGGGCAGCGCCGTGCGCGCGCTGTCCATCGAGGGCCGCATGACGGTTTGCAATATGGCGATCGAAGCCGGGGCCCGTTCGGGCATGGTCGCGGTGGATGACAAGACCATCGAATATTTCCGTGGCCGTCCTTACGCGCCCAAAGGCGAGGCCTGGGACCAGGCCGTCGAATATTGGCGCAGCCTGCGTAGCGACGAAGGCGCACAGTTCGATCGCGTCGTGGAAATCGATGCTGCCAAGATCGCGCCGCAGGTGAGCTGGGGCACGTCGCCGGAGATGGTGCTTTCGGTTGAAGACCGTGTTCCTGATCCCGCCCTGGAAAAGGACGAGGTCCGCCGCGGCGGGATGGAAAGGGCTCTGGAATACATGGGCCTGGAGCCCAACACTCCCATGACGGACATCCGCATCGACCGTGTCTTCATCGGCTCCTGCACCAACTCCCGCATCGAAGACCTTCGCGCCGCAGCGCAGGTCGTGCGCGGCAAGCATGTGGCGCCCAGCGTAAAACAGGCGATGATCGTGCCCGGTTCGGGCCTGGTCAAGCAGCAGGCTGAACAGGAAGGTCTGGACAAGATCTTCCTCGAGGCGGGGTTCGAGTGGCGCGAGCCGGGCTGCTCCATGTGTCTGGCCATGAACGCCGACCGCCTGGAGCCCGGCGAGCGCTGCGCGTCGACCTCCAACCGCAACTTCGAGGGACGCCAGGGCCAGGGTGGCCGCACCCACCTGGTCAGCCCCGCGATGGCCGCCGCGGCCGCGATCGCCGGCCATTTCGTCGATGTCCGCAATTTCCAGTAAGGGTGACCCCATGCAAGCTTTCACCACTCATGACGGCCTCGTGGCGCCGCTCGATCGCGAGAACGTCGATACCGACCTCATCATCCCCAAGCAATTCCTGAAGTCCATCAAGCGCACCGGTTTCGGACCGAATCTGTTCGACGAGCTGCGGTACCTGGATCATGGCGAGCCGGGCATGGACAACTCCAAGCGCCCGTTGAACCCGGATTTCGTCCTGAACAAGCCGCGGTATGCCGGCGCGTCCATACTGCTGGCGCGCAAGAACTTCGGTTGCGGTTCGAGCCGCGAGCATGCCCCGTGGGCGCTGATGCAATACGGCTTCAGGGCAATCATTGCCCCGTCCTATGCCGATATTTTCTTCAACAACAGCTTCAAGAATGGGTTGTTGCCCATTGTGCTGCCGGAAGACCAGGTGGCGGGCCTGTTCGATGAAGTCCATGGCCAGGAAGGTTATCGCCTGCATATCGATCTGGCGCGCCAATGTGTCGTGACCCCAGCGGGTCGCGAACTGCCTTTCGATATTGAACCGTTCCGCAAGCATTGCCTGCTGAATGGCCTCGATGACATTGCCCAGACGCTGCAAAAAAGCGAGAAGATCAAGGCATTCGAGGCCAGGCGGTTGGCCGCGCACCCCTGGCTGGTTGGCCGTCCCGGCCAATAAGACGGCGGTTCGTTCAACGACATCCTCTTGGGGCCGGAGGGGCGCAAGCCCGCTCCGGCCTTTGGTAATTCTAATTTTGCGGATTCATCATGACACACAAGATTGCAGTTTTGCCGGGCGACGGCATCGGCCCCGAAATCACCGAGCAAGCCCAGCGGGTTTTGGGCGCCCTGGGCCTGGACCTTGAAATGAAAACCGAGCCGGTCGGCGGCGCGGCGTACGACCGCCACGGCCACCCTTTGCCGCCCAGCACCCTTCAGCTGGCCAAAGAGTCGTCCGCGATTCTTTTCGGGGCGGTGGGTGATTGGAAATACGATAGCCTGGCCCGTGAATTGCGCCCGGAGCAGGCCATTCTGGGCTTGCGCAAGGCGCTGGGCCTGTTTGCCAACCTGCGTCCCGCCATCCTGTATCCTCAACTGGCCAATGCCTCGTCGCTCAAGCCCGAAGTGGTGTCCGGCCTGGACATTCTCATAGTGCGCGAGTTGACCGGAGACATCTACTTCGGTCAGCCGCGCGGCGTGCGCGAAGTGGCCGACGGCCCCTTCAAGGGTGAGAAGCAGGGTTTTGACACCATGCATTACGCGGAATCGGAAGTGCGGCGCATTGCCCATGTGGCTTTCCAGGCGGCGCGCAAGCGCAGCGGCAAGCTGTGCAGCGTCGACAAGGCCAACGTGCTCGAGACGTCCCAGTTCTGGCGCGACACCATGATCGACGTGGCGCGCGAATATCCGGATGTCGCCCTGAGCCACATGTATGTCGACAACGCCGCCATGCAGCTGGTGCGGGCGCCCAAGGAGTTCGACGTCATCGTCACCGGCAACCTGTTCGGCGACATTCTTTCGGATGAGGCCGCCATGCTGACGGGCTCCATCGGCATGCTGCCTTCGGCATCCCTCAACGCCTCGAATCAGGGCCTGTATGAGCCCAGCCACGGTTCGGCTCCCGATATTGCTGGCCAGAACGTTGCCAATCCCCTGGCCACCATCCTGTCTGCGGCGATGCTGCTTCGCTATTCGCTGGGCGAGGGCGCGCAGGCGGATCGTATCGAGGCGGCGGTGCAGGCGGTCTTGGAGCAGGGCTTGCGCACGGCCGATATCTTCGAGCCCGGCACGACGCGAGTTTCGACCTCGGAAATGGGCGACGCCGTGCTGAAGGCGCTAAAATAATACGTTATGGCCTGATTTTTCATCTTTTTCTTGAGTGACAGCAACATGAGCCAAGCAGTAGGTTTGGTCGGCTGGCGCGGCATGGTGGGCTCGGTCCTCATGCAACGCATGCGCGACGAGAATGACTTTTCCCTGTTCGAACCGGTGTTCTTTTCCACCTCCAATGCCGGCGGCAAGGCGCCGTCCTGGGCAGAAGGCGCCGGTCCGCTTCAGGACGCCTTCGACATCGAGGCGCTGAAGAAGCTGCCCATCATCCTTACCGCCCAAGGGGGGGATTACACCACCGAGGTATATCCCAAGCTGCGCGCGGCAGGCTGGGACGGTGTGTGGATCGATGCCGCCAGCACCCTGCGCATGAAGGACGATGCCATCATCGTCCTCGATCCCGTCAACCGCCCGGTCATCGATGCGGCGCTCAAGCGCGGCGTCAAGAACTTCATCGGCGGCAACTGCACGGTAAGCTGCATGCTCATGGGGCTGGCCGGTCTGTTCAACAATGACCTGGTCGACTGGATGACCAGCATGACCTATCAGGCTGCATCCGGTGGCGGTGCGCAGCACATGCGCGAACTGCTCACCCAGTTCGGCCTGTTGAACGTCGCGGTCAAAGAACTGCTGGATGACCCCGCCTCGGCGATCCTGGAGATCGATCGCGGCGTGCTGGCCACCCAGAAGCTCGAGAATCTGCCGCGCGATCATTTCGGCGTTCCCCTTGCCGGCAGCCTGATTCCCTGGATCGACAAGGATCTGGGCAACGGGGTCTCGCGCGAGGAATGGAAGGCCGAAGCCGAGACCAACAAGATTCTCGGACGAGGCGCCGCCTTTGGCTCCAAGCCAACGCCCATCGACGGCCTGTGCGTCCGTATCGGGGCGATGCGCTGCCACAGCCAGGCCCTGACCATCAAGCTCAAGCGCGATGTTCCCCTTGACGAGATCACGGAGATGTTGCGGGAAGGCTCAAAATGGGCGAAAGTCATACCTAACGAACGCGAAGCCACCATGCGCGAGCTGACTCCGGTTGCAGTGACCGGCACGCTGGACATTCCGGTGGGGCGTCTGCGCAAGATGTCCATGGGGCCGGATTACCTCAGCGCCTTCACTGTCGGGGACCAGTTGCTGTGGGGCGCGGCCGAACCGCTGCGGCGCATGCTTCGCATAACTCTGGGTGAACTCTGATATGCAAGAAATTCGCTGTGTGGCCTTGAATGCAATCGTGCGAAGCACCAAACCTCTGGTTCTCGCCTTATCGGCATCGATAGCTTTGTGTTCAACGGTCCATGCGGCGACGTTCGGGCATGCCCGCATCCTCTCCAAGGAAGGGCAGCCGCTGCATATCACACTGCCTGTCTCGCAGCTCAGCGATGCGGATATCCGGGTGCTCGACATTACCCCGGCCTCGCCAGGCGCCTGGCGCGAGGCGGGCCTCGTGCCCCCGGTCGATCCGGCCACCTTGCGTTTCGAGGCCCGGCCTGGCAGCGGCCCAGGCGTGCGCGTGGTTCATGTCGAATCCGACCAGCCATTCAACGGCCCGGTGGCGGATCTCCTGCTCGAGGTTCGCACGGCCACGGGTCGACAGCAATACCAGGTCAGCATCCTTTCGCCGGCCGGCGTCAAGGCGCCTGGAGGTGCAGCCCCTGAAGGGCAGGGCACATCGTCCGCGTCCGCGCGGGCGGGGCGTCCGGGAGCCGAGTCCATTCATGTTCGTCGCGGCGACACCATGTTCGCCATCGCCCGGCGGCATTCCGTGCAGGGCGTCAGCGTCTATCAGATGATGCTGGCCCTGCAACGTGCCAATCCGCAAGCGTTCATCGACGGCAACATCAACCTCGTCAAGGCGGGTGCCACACTGGGCATGCCGTCCATGGCGGAGCTCACCGCATTGTCCGATAAAGAGGCTCGGCGCCTCTTCATGCGCCAGGCGCGTGAATTCGACGAGTACCGCCAGGGGCTCGCCGCGCGCCGGCAAGGCGCTGCCGCCTCCAAAGGTCGTGCTGATGCCGGCCATGTGTCGACGGCCGCAGATGAAAAATCCGTTTCCGGCAGCAACGGCAAGGGCGATCGCGTCGCCTTGTCCAGCGCGCCATTGCCCGACGCGGCAGACGATCGGCTTGCGGCCAGCCGCAATATCGGGGAAGCCCAGGAACGTGTTTCCCAACTCGAGCAGAACGTGCGGAACCTCAACCAGGCGCTGCAGTCGCAAGGCGAGGCCGCAAAGAATGCCGTGATCGATGGCGCCAGCGGCATTGGCGCGACACTCTCGGAGGCGGTCGATTCCCTCGCACAAGCCGGCGGCCCGTCCACTGCCGGCACCGATGCAAAAGACAATCCAAAGGCGGACGCCGCAGCCCCCTCGTCAAGCGGTGGTGCAGCGGCTTCGCCGGCAACTTCGCCCGGCGCCGACGCGCCGGCGACGTCGGCGTCGACCCCGGGCCAGGCTCAGCCCGAACGGTCCGCGGACGCGAATCAAATATCCAATAAGGCAGAACACACCGTGTCGTGGTTTCAGGAACACATCCTCGGCGTCATCACCGCCATTCTGGCATTCATCGTTCTCATCATTGCCTGGGCGTTGCGCCGTGCCAACGTCGCCCGCGATGATGATGATCACGGCGCGACGATCACCGATGCCATGGTCAAGGAACAATTGGCCAAGATCAATCTCGACCTGAATGTGCCGCCGTCAGACGACGCGACGGTCAAGCGCTGAGCCCGTCTTCATGGCCCGACTGGCCCTGGGTGTCGCCTACGACGGTTCGCAGTGGCACGGATGGCAGACCCAGCCTCACGGACTGTCCGTGCAGGACGCCCTGGAAAACGCATTATCGAGTTTTGCGGCGCACCCGGTAGGCACCGTGTGCGCTGGCCGCACCGATACCGGCGTGCATGCGTTCGGGCAGGTCGTTCATCTGGATACCCAGGCCCTGAGGCGCCCGGAATCCTGGGTTAGAGGGGTGAACGCCTTGCTGCCCGACAGCATCGCCGTCCAATGGATGGCGCCCGTGCCCGACGATTTCCATGCCCGTTTTTCCGCGCGGTCGCGCACCTACGTCTACGTGGTGCGCAATGATCGGGTGCGCTCGCCCCTGACTCACCGCCGAGTTGGCTGGGTCTATCATCCGCTTGATCTCGAATCCATGCGCAAGGCGGCCGCCCGACTGGTTGGCGAGCACGATTTCAGCGCCTTCCGTTCATCGGAGTGCCAGGCGGCAAGCCCCGTGCGGACACTGCAGCGGTTGGAGATCATTCAGCAGGGTGCCTTCCTGCTGTTCGTGTTTCGCGCCAACGCGTTTCTGCATCATATGGTGCGCAACCTGATGGGGACCCTCATCCACATCGGGCAGGGCCGCCAGGCCCCCGACTGGGTGGATGTCCTGCTCGCGAGGCGCGATCGCAGGCTGTCCGCTCCGACGTTTTCCGCAGACGGGCTTTATCTGGCCGAAGTAGAATATCCTGCTGAATTCAACTTGCCATTGGTGCACGCGCGCCAGGCATGCCTGGATCATCTGGGCTGGAGTTGTGATGTAGCATGACCGGTGTCCGCATGAGCGGCGCGGATCAATGATAAGAACCAAGGCCTTCCTATGAAGACTCTTCTCGCATTTACCCGCTTTGTGGATGTCCTGAACACCTGGGTCGGCAAGGCCGTGACCTGGCTGACGCTCATCGTGGTGCTGGTCAGCGCCGGCAATGCCATCGTGCGCAAGGTCTTCCACGTCAGCTCCAATGCCTGGCTCGAGCTGCAATGGTATCTGTTCGGCGCCATTTTTTTGCTGGCGGCGGGCTACACCTTTTTGCGCAACGAGCATGTGCGGGTCGATATCCTGTCGCAGCGCCTGCCCAAGCGCGCCCAGATCTGGATCGAGATCCTCGGCGTGATCTTCCTTCTGCTGCCGGTCAGCATCCTGATATTCTGGCTCTCGCTTCCTTTCTTCTACGAGTCCTTCGCGTCGCATGAACTGTCGTCGAACTCGGGCGGTCTTATCCGCTGGCCGGCCAAGCTGCTCGTTCCCGTGGGCTTCGCCTTGCTGATCCTGGCGGGGGTCTCTCATCTGATCAAGTGTGTCCTGTATCTGCGCGGTATCACCGCCGATCCCACCGACGTGGCTCCTTCCAAGACGGCCGAGGAAGAATTGGCCGAGGAAATCCTGAGCCAGGCCGATCCTGCGCGTGAAGCCGAAACGGCGAGCGGCCTTTCCCACAGGGGTTTTTGAGCATGGAGTTCTTCGTCGCCAATCTTGCCCCGATCATGTTCCTGAACCTGATCGTCTTCCTGCTGCTGGGTTTTCCCGTGGCATTCGCCTTGGCCGCCAACGGCATTCTGTATGGCCTGATCGCCATGGAGCTGGGTTTCATCCACCCGGCCATTTTCCAGGCGCTGCCGCCCCGGGTGTTCGGGATCGTGTCCAACGATTCGCTCTTGGCCGTGCCTTTCTTCACGCTCATGGGCCTGGTGCTGGAACGGTCCGGGATGGCCGAGGATCTGCTCGAAACCGTAGGTCAGTTGTTCGGCTCCATCCGCGGGGGCCTGGCCATTGCCGTCGTCCTGGTCGGCGCCATGCTTGCCGCCACGACCGGCGTGGTGTCCGCCTCAGTCATTTCCATGGGCTTGATTTCCCTGCCGATCATGCTGCGTTACGGCTATGACCGTCGTCTTGCCTCCGGGGTCATTGCCGCTTCGGGGACCTTGTCCCAGATCATCCCGCCGTCCCTCGTCCTGATCATCCTGGCGGACCAGCTCGGTCGTTCGATCGGCGACATGTACCGCGGCGCCATGCTGCCGGGGCTGTTGCTTGCCGGGGCCTACATCGCATATGTGATCGTGCTCGCCATTCTCAGGCCGGCGACGGTGCCGGCGTTGCCTGCCGAGGCGCGCAGCTATGGTGAAGCCAACGGGCGACGGGGCTTGCGGTCTCTCGTCGCCGTCGTGCTCATTGCCGGATTGGCCGCCTATTACGCAACCGAGTATTACTTCGCGGATCGCCCCTCGGCACCCTTCGATGAGCATGTGGTGGTGGCAGCCGTGGCCTGGGGTCTGACCGCCTGGGTTCTGGCCATTCTGAACCGGGTATTGCGCCTGGGTGTGCTTTCGCGCATTGCCGAGCGGGTCACGTTTGTGATGATCCCGCCTTTGTTCCTCATTTTCCTCGTGCTGGGCACCATCTTCATCGGGGTGGCGACGCCGACCGAGGGTGGGGCGATGGGGGCGGTCGGCGCCATCGTGATGGCGGTGCTGCGCGGTCGTTTTTCCTGGAAACTGTTGCGTCAGGCGATGGAAACCACAACGAAGCTGACCTGCTTCGTGGTGTTCATTCTTGTGGGCTCGACGGTGTTCAGCCTCAGTTTCCGCGGCATCAACGGGGATGTCTGGGTCGAACACCTGCTTACTGGCCTGCCGGGCGGGCAGTGGGGCTTTCTGATCGTCGTCAGCCTGTTGACCTTCTTCCTGGCGTTCTTCCTCGATTTCTTTGAGCTGGCCTTCATCATGGTCCCGCTGCTTGCTCCGGTGGCCGAGAAAATGGGCATCGACCTGATCTGGTTCGGGGTCCTGCTTGCGGTGAACATGCAAACCTCGTTCATTCATCCTCCCTTTGGTTTCGCGCTGTTTTATTTGCGATCGGTTGCGCCGAAAGAAGATTATCGCGACCACGTCACAGGCAGGATGGTGGACAAGGTCACCACCGGGCAAATCTATTGGGGATCAATCCCTTTCATCATCATCCAGCTCCTCATGGTTGCGGTTGTCATGCTGTTCCCGCGCATGGTCACCCATTACAAGGATGGAGCGACGCAGGTCGACGCCTCCAAGGTGGAGCTGGGAACCGAAAGCGCGTACGGCTCGGACACCTATGGCAGCGGGTCTTCCGACCCCGCATCGGCATTCAAGTGACGCAGTAGCAAGGAAAAGACATGAAGTGGCGTACCCGGGTCAAAGTGTGCGGCTTGACTCGTACTGAGGATATTCATAGTGCGGTCGAGGCGGGCGTCGATGCCATCGGGCTGGTTTTCTATCCGAAAAGCTCCCGGCTGGTGGCCCTTGAGCAGGCCGAGCGTCTGCGGCGGGAGGTGCCGGCGCTGGTGAGCGTCGTAGCCCTGTTCGTGAACGCGGCGCCGTCAGAGGTTCAGGCTGTCATCGAACGGGTCCGTCCGGACGTCCTGCAGTTCCATGGCGAAGAAAGCCCCGTGTATTGCGATCAGTTTGGCATGCGCTACATGAAAGCCTTTAGGGTGGGGGCTCCGGGGCTGGATACCCCGGAACGGGTGTTGGCGGCCTGCCAGGCCTTTCCCGACGCCGCCGCCTGGTTGTTCGACAGTTACAGTGCCGGTTATGGTGGCAGCGGCCTGGCTTTCGATCCCGCCCTGATCGATCTCGTGCAAGCGCATGATGACCGTCGGCCCATTGTTCTGGCGGGGGGCATGAGGCAGGACACCGTGCAGCGATCCATTGAACTTATCCATCCGTATGCGGTCGATGTCAGTAGCGGGGTGGAGGTGTCCGGCGGCATCAAGTCGGCCGAAAAAATCCGTGAATTCATGCTCGCAGTAAAAAAAGCGGACGAAATCGCACAATCGATTTGACACCTGCATAAAACGTGTATTAGAATTACGTTCTTTCCTTGATGCGGTCTTCAAAACAGATCGGTTCAAGACAGTAGGCGGTTAGCTCAGTTGGTTAGAGCGCTACGTTGACATCGTAGAGGTCGCTGGTTCGAATCCAGTACTGCCTACCATTAATTTCCTAATGAATGTATCGATGGCCGCATGGTAAGCACTATGCGGCTTTTTGCTTTGGTTCGTCGAAATGCGTCTCCTGCGCGTTGGAAGGGCGGTCGGTGCAAGACTGTGCGCAAGGAATGGTGTTACACTGTTTCGTCATTTACTGAAGGCTTTCCGGCACACATGAACCCATTAAGCGCACGAACTCCGACACACGCTTGCTGAGCTGTCGTTTTCCGCGTGTGGTTCATCCTCTGACCAACAGCCACCATCATTCCAGAAACGCGGCCGATGCCGCGTTTTTTTGTTTATTCAGGATCATTCATGGTTCACATTACTTTGCCCGACGGATCGAAGCGTGAGTACCCGGGGCCGCTGACGGTCGGTGAGGTTGCAGGCTCAATCGGGGCTGGGCTCGGAAAGGCGGCATTGGCGGGTCGGGTGAAGCTGGGCCAAGGTGAACCGCGCCTGGTGGATACCAGTTTCGTCATCGACCAGGATGCCGAACTGGCCATCGTGACCGCCAAGGACCCCGAGGGCCTGGATCTCATACGCCATTCGACGGCACACTTGCTGGCCTATGCGGTCAAGTCGCTGTTTCCCGATGCGCAAGTCACGATCGGGCCGGTGATCGACAATGGTTTCTATTACGACTTCTCGTACAAGCGCCCGTTCACGCCGGAAGACCTGGAAGCCATTGAGAAGAAGATGGCCGAGCTTGCCCGCAAGGACGAGACCGTCACGCGCGAAGAGTGGCTCCGCGATGATGCGGTTGCCTTTTTCAAGGGCATCGGCGAGCACTACAAGGCCGAGATCATCGCGTCGATTCCGTCCAACGAGGCTATCAGCCTGTATCGCGAAGGCGATTTCATCGACCTGTGCCGGGGCCCTCACGTGCCTTCCACCGGCAAGCTCAAGGTATTCAAGCTCATGAAGGTGGCCGGCGCCTACTGGCGCGGCGACAGCAACAATGAAATGCTGCAGCGGATCTACGGCACGGCCTGGGCAAGCAAGGAAGACCAGGCGGCCTACCTCAACATGCTCGAGGAGGCCGAGAAGCGCGATCATCGCAAACTCGGCCGCGAACTGGATCTCTTCCATTTCCAGGACGAGGCGCCCGGGCTGATATTCTGGCACCCCAAGGGCTGGACGCTCTGGCAGCAGGTCGAGCAGTACATGCGCAACGTGTACAACGACAATGGGTACCAGGAAGTCAAGGCGCCGCAGATTCTCGATCTCTCTTTGTGGAAGAAGACGGGCCACTGGGACAACTACGCCGAGAACATGTTCACGACCGAGTCCGAGAACCGTGTTTATGGCCTGAAACCCATGAACTGTCCCGGGCACGTGCAGATTTTCAATGCGGGCTTGCATTCATACCGTGAATTGCCCATTCGTTACGGCGAGTTCGGCATGTGCCACCGAAACGAGCCTTCGGGGTCCTTGCACGGCATGATGCGCGTGCGCGGCTTCACGCAGGACGACGGCCACATCTTTTGCACCGAGGATCAGCTTCAGGAAGAATGCGCGGCTTTCACGGCTTTGCTGCAGAAGGTCTATGCGGATTTCGGTTTCACTGAGATCCTGTACAAGGTTGCGACTCGCCCCGAGAAACGCATTGGCGCCGACGAGGTCTGGGACAAGGCCGAGAAGGCACTGATGGACAGCCTCGAGCATACGGGTTGCGCCTACGAGGTCTCGCCGGGCGAAGGGGCGTTTTACGGCCCCAAGATCGAATATACCTTGCGCGATGCCATCGGCCGCCATTGGCAGTGCGGAACGATTCAGGTCGATTTCTCCATGCCGGCGCGGCTGGGGGCCGAATACGTCGACGCCAACGATCAGCGCAAGACCCCGGTCATGCTGCACCGCGCCATCCTGGGGTCGCTGGAACGTTTCATCGGCATGCTGATCGAGAACCACGCCGGCGCCATGCCTCCGTGGCTGGCTCCGGAGCAGGCCGTGGTCTGCTGTATTTCCGAACACTTTGCCGATTATGCGGCTGAAGTGGCCCGGAGCCTGAAAAAACAAGGTTTTAGGGTCAGCGCCGATTTGCGTGGTGAAAAAATCACCCGTAAAATCAGAGAGCACAGCATGCAGAAGGTGCCATACATTCTTGTCGTGGGCGAAAAAGAGCGCGACACCTCCACCGTTGCGGTTCGCGGTCGTGGCGGTGTCGACCTTGGCGCAATGCCGCTAGCGGATTTCGCCGATCGTCTGCGACTCGATGTCTCCGCTCGACGTGATGTCGGGCACGCCTGAGCAGGCATTGGATCAATCTTGTAGGAGTCTTAGATATCGCAACCGAAAAAGCTCACCGCATCAACGGTGAAATACGCGTTCCCGAGGTGCGCCTCATTGGGGTCGATGGCGAACAACTGGGTGTTGTAAAAACCTCAGAAGCCCTCAACCTGTCGGAAGAAAATGACGTCGATCTGGTCGAGATCGCGCCCAACGCCGAACCGCCGGTCTGTCGCCTGATGGACTACGGAAAGTTCAAATACCAAGAACAAAAGCGTCAGGCGGAAGCCCGGTCCAAGCAGAAAGTCATCCAGGTCAAGGAAGTCAAGTTCCGGCCGGGCACCGACGAAGGCGATTACCAGGTCAAGCTGCGCAACCTGCGCCGTTTCATCGAGGAAGGCGACAAGGCCAAGGTCACGCTGCGGTTTCGCGGCCGCGAAATGGCACACCAGGAATTGGGCATGAAGGTCCTGGAGCGCGTGCGCGACGACCTCAGCGAGCTTTGCCAGGTCGAGTCCATGCCGAAGCTGGAAGGACGCCAGATGGTCATGGTTCTGGCGCCCCGCAAGAAGAGCACCGGAAAGTCGGGCGAATCAGCTTCTTAATCCAACTTTGAACACCCATCGGGCCCGACGTCCGATGGGTGTTTTCGCAGGTATCCCATGCACGTTCTGTTTGTCATCGATCCACTGCCCGGTCTCAAGGCCTACAAGGATTCATCAGTGGCGATGATGCGCGCCCTGGCCGATCGCGGCCATTCCCTGAGCGTCGCCCTTCAGGGCGATCTGTTCATTGAAGAAGGGATGGTCAAGGCATCATCGACACGCATCGAACTCATCGCAGATGCGGATCTGCATGGCCATGAATGGTGGCGCGAGGCGGGCGAGCCCGCCAGCGAAGCGCTTTCCGCCTTTTCCGCGGTCATCATGCGCAAGGATCCGCCATTCGACATGGAGTACGTGTATTCGACGCATCTGCTCGAGTATGCACAGGAGCAGGGGGCCAAGGTATTCAATTCCGGGGCCGCCATACGCAATCATCCCGAGAAGCTGTCGATCACTGAATTCGCCGAGTTCACCTCTCCCACGCTGGTGACCCGTGATATCGGCCGCCTGCGGGCCTTCCACCGCAAGTACGAGGATGTCATCGCCAAGCCGCTGGATGGCATGGGGGGCATGGGGATCTTCAGGTTGTCCAAGGGCGAGGCCAACGTGGGCGCCATACTGGAAACTCTGACCGAGAATGGCACGCGCACCATCATGATCCAGCGTTACATCCCCGAGATCGTCCATGGCGACAAGCGGGTGCTGATCATCGGGGGCGAGCCTGTGCCGTATGCCTTGGCGCGCATCCCTTTGGCCGGCGAGACGCGGGGCAACCTTGCCGCCGGTGGGCGGGGTGTGGCGCAGCCGCTTTCGGAGCGTGATCTCGAAATCGCCAAGGCCATCGGCCCCAGGCTCGCGCAGCGTGGCTTGCTGTTGGTGGGGCTGGATGTGATCGGCGACTACATCACTGAGATCAATGTCACCAGCCCAACCTGTTTCGTCGAGATCACCGAGCAGACCGGCTTCGATGTGGCGAAGCGTTTCGCCCAGGCGCTCGAGCAGGCCGCGGGTTTCTGATCATGGTAAAGATCATTCTGGTGATGCACGAGCCGCTCGGACATGCTTTCGAAGCATGCGCCGAGCATGTGCTCGGCGCCAAGCCGGAATTACAGGTCTTCGATATCGCCGCGGACGACTCCACCGACGAAAAAGTGCAGGCGCTCTTGGCCTGCATGCGGTCTGCCTCGAGCGATGGAACGCTCATCCTTTGCGACATCTACGGCGCCACACCATTCAATATCGCCAGCAAAGCCTTGCGCCTTGCACTTGACGAGGGCTTGAACGGCCATCTGGTCACCGGCACGAACCTTTGCATGGTGCTCAAGGCGCTCACCGCCCAGCAAAAAAATCCCGAAGAGCTCAGTGAACAGGTTCGCCAGGGCGCTGTCAGAGGTATCGTGAGCGCCGATTGCGCCTTGCCGCCTTGACCCTCTGCCCCAGGAACGCAGAGCAAGGGTACGAAGAACATACTGATCCAGGAAAATCATGCCTACAGTCGATATCGTCATCAGCAACAAATTGGGTCTGCATGCCCGTGCCGCGGCCAAGCTTACCCAGCTGGCCGGCCGTTTTCCAGACAGCGAAATCTATATTGCCCGGGGAGCGCAGCGCGTCAACGCCAAGAGCATCATGGGCGTGATGATGCTTGCGGCGGGTTTGGGCGTGACCGTCAAAGTCGATGCCAACGGATCCGACGCAGAGCAGGCCCTGGATGAAATCAGGGCTTTATTTGCCAACAAGTTCGGCGAACAGGAATAACCCATATCGTGTCGATCGCTGGGGACCATCCATGAATCCGGTTTCACCATCCTCCGCGGGTTTGCATTCCATGCTCTGCATGCGAGGGCAGGGGGTGGTCAAGGGCTACGCGATAGGCCGGGCCGTCGTCATGAGTGCCTCGGCGCTCGAGGTCGCCCACTATCGTATCCCGGCGGAGTCCATCGATAGCGAGTGCCAGCGTCTGCGTAGCGCCTTGGCAGCCGCCAGGGACGAATTGCAGGGCATGGTCAATACCCTGCCTGAAGATGCGCCACGAGAAATGGGGGCCTTGCTGACCGTCCACAGCATGCTGCTTGACGATCCCATGCTGGCGCAGCAGACCTGCGATCTCATTGCCGAACGGCTTTACAACGCAGAATGGGCGCTCACGACACAGGGCAAGGTTCTGAGCGAGCAGTTTTCCGCCATGGAGGATGAGTATCTGCGCGAGCGCGGGGCGGACATCCGGCAGGTGATCGAGCGGGTGCTGCGGGTGCTTTCGGGGTCGACGGTCCTGCTGCCTCAGCTGGACAAGGCCCCCGCCGACGAGCCCCTCATCGTGGTCGCCCGGGATATCTCTCCGGCCGACATGCTCAAGCTGAGGGGAGGGCGCTTTGCTGCGTTCCTTACCGATCTGGGCGGGCCCACCTCTCATACGGCCATCGTTGCGCGAAGCATGAATGTCCCGGCGGTGGTGGGGCTGGGCAACGGCCGCGCGCTGGTGCGTGACGGCGATCTGCTGGTCGTGGATGGCGCGACCGGCGCGGTCATGGTCAACCCTCCCGAGTTCGTTCTGCAGGAGTACCAGCGTCGGCGGGCGGCTTATGAGGACGACAGGGCCGAACTGGGCCTGTTGCGCGATGCCGAGGCGGTGACGCTGGATGGCGTGCGGATTCGCCTGGAAGCCAATATCGAATTGCCGGAAGAGGCCCAGCAGGCGCTGGATGCCGGGGCGGATGGCATCGGCCTTTTCCGCAGCGAATTCCTTTTCATGGGCCGCTCTGAACTGCCCGGCGAGGATGAACAGTACGAAGCCTATTCCTCTGTGGTGCGCACGATGGCTGGTCGGCCCGTCACCATACGCACCCTGGATATCGGATCAGACAAGACGCTCAATGGCGAGGAAACCGTGGCGGTCAATCCGGCTCTGGGATTGCGGGCCATCCGTTACTGTCTGGCGAACCCCGAGATCTTTGCGACGCAATTGCGCGCCTTGCTGCGCGCTTGTACGCATGGCAGGATACGCATCCTGATTCCCATGATTTCCCATATGCATGAGGTGCATGCGGTGCGCCAGGCCATCGCCGCCGCGTGCGCCGATCTGGAGGCGCGCGGTGTGCCGTTCGCGCGCGATTACGAGCTTGGCGCGATGGTGGAGATTCCGGCCATCGCCATCGCCATCGAGCCCTTTGTCGAGGCCTTGGATTTTCTCTCCATCGGAACCAACGATCTCATCCAGTACACCTTGGCCATCGATCGCGGGGACAACGATGTCGCCGAACTCTACGACCCCATGCACCCCGCTGTATTGCGCCTTATCGCGCATACCATCAATGCGGGCGAGCGGGCGGGCAAGCCCGTGGCCGTCTGCGGGGAAATGGCCGGGGATGTGCGTGTGACCCGCATGTTGCTGGGCCTGGGCCTGACCGAATTTTCCATGCATCCGCAGCAGTTGCTGGATGTCAAGAAGGAGGTTCGCCAGGCGCATTCCAACGCATTGCGCGTCAAGGTGGCATCGGCGCTGAATCGTGCCGAGCGTATCGACCTCTCCGCACTGGTTTCCTGAGAAAAAGCGCCCCGCGAAATGACGGGGCGCTTGTGAGCTGTTCGCCTCGAACCGGGGCGGTCAGCGCTGGTATGCCGACTCCCCATGGTAGGTCACATCCAGTCCCTCACGTTCTTCCTCTCTGCTGACACGCAGTCCAAAGGTCTTGTCGGCAATGAAATACGCGATGAAGGCGACGAGGGCGGACCAGACGATAGTGATCAGTATGCCTTCGGTCTGTACCCAGAGCTGATGGGGAATCATTCCGATCGACTCCAGCCCGGGACCGCCCAGGGGCTTGGCATTGAAGACGCCGGTGAGCAGGGCGCCCAGGATGCCGCCCAGGCCATGGATGCCGAACACATCCAGGGAGTCGTCCGCGCGCAACAGGCGCTTGAGGCCGGTCACTCCCCAGACGCACACCGCGCCGGTCACAATGCCGATGATCAGTGCCCCCATGGGGCCTACCAGTCCGGCACCCGGAGTGATGCCCACCAGACCCGCCACAGCGCCCGACACCGCCCCAAGCAACGAGGGCTTGCCCTTGGCGATGCGTTCGACGATGAGCCAGGCGAGTATCGCCCCCGCGGTGGCGAGCAATGTGTTGTAGAAGGCCAGTGCTGCCGTTTCGTTGGCCCCCAGGGCGGAGCCCGCATTGAAGCCGAACCAGCCCACCCACAGCAGGGCGCCGCCGATCATCGTCATGGCCAGGTTGTGGGGGGCCATGGACTCGCGCCCGTAGCCCAGGCGCGGGCCAATGTACCAGGCCCCGATCAGTCCGGCCACCCCGGCGTTGATGTGCACCACGGTCCCGCCGGCAAAGTCCAGGGCCCCTTGCTTGAGCAGCCAGCCCTCGGGAGCCCACACCATGTGGGCGATGGGCAGATAGCAGAAGGTGACCCACAACGCCATGAAGAGCATGACCGCCGAGAATTTCGCCCGCTCCGCGAATCCGCCCACGATCAGTGCGCAGGTGATGCCCGCGAACGTCGCCTGGAAGGCCACGAACGCAAGCTCGGGGATACTGCCGGCCATGGCGTATTTGCCGCCGGCAAGGTCGGCGACGCCATTGAGGAATAGGCGCGAGAACCCACCGATGATCGGGCCGCTGCCTGTGAAGACCAACGAGTAGCCATAGACGAACCAGATCACGATGGCCAGGGCGAAACTGGCCAGAACCTGGATAAGGATGGAAAGGATATTCTTTGCACGCACCAGGCCGCCGTAGAAAAGAGCAAGGCCGGGGGCAACCATCAACAGTACCAGCAGGGTGGATATACCGACCCAGGCAAAATCCGCTTTGTCCATTTTCTTACCTCTCTTTGATTATCAAAGTGCTGCGTCGCCCGATTCGCCGGTGCGGATGCGGATGGCCTGTTCGAGCGAAGTGACGAAGATCTTTCCATCGCCGATTTTTCCTGTCCGGGCGGCGGAGCAAAGGTGTTCCAATGCAAGGTCCACGAGGTGATCGGGCAGGGCCAGCTCCACGCGAAGCTTGGGCAGGAAGTCGACGGAGTATTCTGCGCCCCGGTATAGCTCGGTGTGGCCTTTCTGGCGGCCAAAGCCCTTGACTTCAGTCACCGTCATGCCTTGTATGCCCATGTCCGCAAGGGCTTCCCGGACCTCGTCGAGCTTGAAGGGCTTGATGATGGCGGTAATGAGTTTCATGGTGAGCTCCAGATTGAAGGTAGGCTCAATTCATCAAGCAATATCCATGCCAGATTATTCAAATCCGGGCGCCGCTTGACCATGGGCCATCCGGATGCACAAGGCCCGCGCACTTCGATCCGTCGCACGCACTATCGTGGTGCAACGCATCCAAAATGGGGCGGCGCGTGCCGGGATGAGTCATTTTCTACTGATATGCCGGTTATATCGCTCCATTGGATGTGTAACCAATCGTCTTTTCCGGGGCAGTTTTGTTTCGGGGTGTAGGGGCGGGCAATCGCCCGGAAAGCCGCAAGTGGGCCTCTGCAAAGGGATTTATGCGCTTGGGGGGCTTTCGTGGGATTTTTCCTGTAATCGGGGTTTACACGGGGCGTGCATGCCTGATCGACGCCATGGCTAGAATTGTAACGAGGCAGGTTTGCTGCTGTTCCGCTGGTCGCATCGGAGGCAGTTGTTGTAATCCGCGACGTTGCACAAGTGAGGTAAATTTCATGAACAAGACCCGTACTCATATTGCTGTGCTGGCCATGGCGGCATCACTCAGCCTGTTGGCTGCGTGTTCCAAGGAGAACGAGGCTCCCGCCGGCGATCAACCGGCGCCCGCTCAGTCGTCCGCTCCGGCGACGACGCCGAGCCCGTCGTCCGGCTCGATGGACCAGGCGAAGGACTCCGCGGCCAAGGCGATGGATAACGCCAAGGACGCCGCCAAGTCGGCGGGGGATGCGATGGCCGACAAGGCGTCGCAATTGAAAGAGGATGCCCAGCAGGTGGCCGACAAGGTGGGGGACGCCATCAAGCAGGGCGCGGCGGACGCCAATTCAGCCATCCAGGAGAAATTGGGTGGCAGCCAGCCTTCTGGCGCTGCTTCCGGCACCGAAACGAAATAAGGCCGCGACCCGCCTGCCCGGATTTTATTTAAACTAGAGACTTCGCCAGGGAAACGCCTGAACGGCCCTTCAGGTTGATCGCCATCGTCAGGCTGATGGCTGTTCAGGCATTCCCCGTCTTTATATGGAGCAGGTCATGGCCAATCGAACAGAATGGTTTGAGGATTTTCAGAAGAACATTTCTGAATTGATTGCAAAGAGTCCGGCAGCGGACATCGAGCGCAATGTCAAGGCCATGATGGCACAGACGTTTGCACGGCTCGATCTGATCACCCGGGAAGAGTTCGATACTCAGGCCGAGTTGCTGGAGCGGGCCTTGGCCAGGATCACGGCGCTTGAAGCGCGCGTGCAGGCCCTGGAAAAAGGGGTCAGCGCGGTCAGCGCTGCCGATCCCGACGACGAATGAGGTAGAACCACGCGGGAGGGATTCATCTCGTCAGTCCACCGTGAATCCCTTCGGCCGGGCACACTGTCCCCTGTTCTGATTACCGGGGAGAGCCATGTCGCTGGCCGTACTCGCAAGCCGCGCCTTGCGCGGGATCGACGGGGTGGCGGTGCGTGTCGAGGTGCACGTCGGTCCGGGCCTGCCAGCGTTCTATCTCGTCGGCTTGCCTGATGCGGGCGTGCGGGAGAGCCGCGAACGCGTTCGCGCCGCCATCATCAGCAGCGGGTATGAATTTCCCGCGGGACGTATCACGGCGAATCTGGCACCGGCCGATCTGCCCAAGGAGTCGGGGCGATTCGATTTGCCCATTGCCCTGGGAATTCTGCTGGCGTCGGGGCAGATCGCCGTGGGCTCCACCGGGCATCCGCCCGATCTGTCCCATTATGTGTTTGCCGGCGAGCTGTCCTTGACCGGTGCGCTCGCGCCGGTGGACGCCCCGCTGGTCATTGCCATGGCGGTGTGGCGCAGCTGTCCGCAAGCTGTTCTGGTCATGCCCAAAGGTTGTGCGGGGGTTGCCGCGCATGTCAAAGGCCTGAATGTCCTGCAGGCATCCAGCCTGCAAGAGGTGGTTGCGCATCTGTCCGGAACGGCGTCTTTGGGGGTTGCCGCAGCCGCGCCTTCGGTATTGTCGGCAAGCCCCGCCGTGTGCCTGTCGGATGTGCGAGGCCAGGCCTCCGCTCGCCGCGCGCTTGAAATTGCCGCCAGCGGCGGCCATAGCCTGCTGATGTCCGGGCCGCCCGGCGCCGGAAAAAGCATGCTGGCTCACCGCCTGCCAGGCTTGCTGCCCCAACTCGACGATGCCCAGATGCTCGAAGTCGCCGCGCTGGCCAGTCTCGCGGGGCAGCGTGGCATGGCCTTGCATCGCACCCCTCCGTTTCGTTC